>Ga0316204_10000562_pt1 | contig 132707 bp, 117 predicted proteins | sample 6monrhotite_MG_2_FD_205661 | JGI IMG/M metagenome (GOLD analysis project Ga0316204, IMG submission 205661) | Microbial mat bacterial communities from mineral coupon in-situ incubated in ocean water Damariscotta River, Maine, United States -... | ecosystem: Environmental > Aquatic > Marine >...
CCCTCACCCTATCGCTTCGTGTAGCTTGAGCTGCTGTGGCGCGTGTAGGGAGGGAGACCCCGTCCTCCTTATCATGATGGGTCTATAGCCTGTCGTTTTTTGTGTTGGGGACCGGGACGGATTGGTCGCTACACACAAGCATCAGCCTGTACTTTGTAAGCTGTAGTCTGGGTCTTTTTAGTCTGACCGTGGGGTGGATGTCCCTACACGCAAAGCCTCAAGTCCCCTTCAGCTACCCCCTCAACTGTCCCTGTAGTTTTCCCCTCTATAGGTACTGACGACGCTTTTGTGTCACCCACTTCTCCCTTCAGTCATATGTCCAGCTCCTCCGCCCGACCGGGACGGATGTTTCGTGGTTCAGAGATCAACATGCGATGTCGCAGCTGAGGGGAGACCCTCAAAGAAAGCAACCCATGTCCTCCCAATCCACTTCCTCTATATGCCCCGAGTGTGGCGAAGACTTCCCGTACCGCAGCAACAAGTCGTTCTGTTCAGCAAAGTGCCGCAAGGCCAGTTCGCAGCGAGAGCGCCGACAGAGGCAACCAGCCAACGCCGCCAACAGCCGTTCGATCAGACGCGAACAACATGAGGTCTTCGAGCTGGCCGCGAGGATGGCTGAAACCCTCTACAGGATGCCTCCCGATCAACGTCTCGGGTACATTGAGGAGATCGTTCAGCTTGCCAGAAGCGGGAACTGTCCCCAGCTCCGCAAGATACTGACCATGCCAGCGCTGATCCGCCCAGACCCAGAGAAGACACACCTGTTCTTCCGGGGAAGCCGCACCTACTGCACGATCTCTCAAGCTGCTGACCGCTACTGTCGCTTCTCTCCTTGGAAAGCAGGTGTCACTGACGTGGTGCGAGGCAACGTGCCAGACCCACCCACTGGCGAGATCACTGACGAGGTCGCCGCTGCTGCCTGAGTATGTCGGGTAGTTTTGGGTCGCATGTCTCAGAGGTCATATCACGACACGCCCCCTTGCGATCTCCCCCCTTGCTCTTACTGGGCTGGAGGGGAGGCTGTAGCGATCTACCGGGACCTCTGTAGGGGGCAGTGTGAGTACGCCCCCGGAAACCGCACTGGGGCTGTAGGGGTCGCTGAAGGGGTCTGCAGGCTACCGTAGACCACACCGTAGACCATCTGGTGCCTGTTGACAGCGGTACGTCACCTCGCATACCCCTTGTTTTGCTGGAGACACCAGCTGAAGAAGTGCCTGTAGGAGGAGCCGAACTACCTCTTCTGGGCACCATCACTTCAGCTATCCCCTTGGTTTTCCTCCAGCTTTTAGCAACTGCTTGGAGCCGTAGACCATGTCGGCTCACGTGACTGCCTTCATCCACTTCTGGAGAACCTCAAGCGGGTAACCTGAGCCATAACCGTGGCCTACACCGTCAGTGCGCCAGCCCCCGATCTGGTCAACGATGTCGGCGGGACACTCAACTGCTCTGAGGCGATCCCGCATCGAATGGCGGAAACTGTGCATGGTGCATCCTTCTGGCGCGTACTCTTTCATCCATTTGTTCAATGCGGCACTCGCAGCGTTCGCGTTGGTTGTCTGCGCTTTGTTGTATCGTGGAAAGGCGAACTCTAACGAACTGCCTTGAGCTAGGATGCGCTGTGCCGCCCACCGTGCCTGACCTGCAAGTGGAATGTCGCGCTCGCTGCCTTTGGTCTTGAGACGCCGCCACGGATGATGACGGACACGAACAACGAGAGAGCCATCTTTCTCTGTGGTGATGTCTTCCTTGCTCAAACCTGCAGCCTCAGCGAGACGCATCCCAGTGTCCGAGACCAAGGCAACCAGCCAGCGAAGGTCATCATCGATCTCGCGGCACTTCGATTGTACGGTCTCAAGCGCATCTGCAGGGATAGGGTTGCGGTCAGACACACCTGCCGTGCGGTCATAGTAGACCCCGGCGAATGGGTTGTTCAGCGTCAGTCCCTGCTCGCTCGCTGCAAAGTTCGTGACGGCTCGCACTGTGCCAAAGACCCGGGTCAAACTGCTGCCTGCCAAGCCACGAGCAATGAGAGCGTCGCGAAACTTGTTTGCGTCCGCCTTGGTGTAGACATCGAGGTACTTGTCTCCGCAGGCGTCGATGACGTAGCCACACGCTCGCTCTGCTGCCCGATGAAAGGTGACTGGACGCCCCTTACCCTTCTGCTGAAGGTAGAAATCCACGGCCTCAGACAAAAAAACAAATGAAGACGAACTGACATGCGAAGTAGGAGAAGACCCTGCGATCCCTGCAGTTCCCATGCGCAACATGTGCTTTCCCGGCAGTTGCGCGTCTTGTGTCCTCAGATGAAACCAGTACTCGTCCAGCTGATCTGCAGCTTTTCTCGCTCGTGCTTCAGCGACCTTTCCTGATCGGGTACGCAGGGAATAGGCGATGCGTGCTGACGAATAGTGACGAAGCAGCTCCTTCGGGATGCGACGACTGAAGTAGAAAACACCATCTTTTACGAAGGTGAACGTGGGTGAAATGGTCTCCGACATGGTCTACGGCTCCAAGCAGTTGCTAAAAGCTGGAGGAAAACCAAGGGGATAGCTGAAGGGATGGTGCCCAGAAGAGGACTCGAACCTCCACGACCTTGCGGTCACTGGCACCTGAAGCCAGCGCGTCTACCAATTCCGCCATCTGGGCACGGGTTGGTAGACGGGCGTTTAAGCGCAGTGGCGTGGGGTGTCAATCCGATTCTGAACAACTGACCGGCTGATATTGCAGGCATTTCCGACCGGGTGTTTTCTAGCCAGACAAAGGGTATCGGAGCGCGCCAAATTGGCGTCTTGTCTGGATTGCTGCTGGTAGGTAGACCTGTGCCTGAACCAAAACGCGAGGAGCGGGTCATGTCCAAGCTGGTCACCATCTATGGAGGGTCGGGGTTTGTCGGGCGGTATATCGCGCGACGGATGGCCAAGGCCGGTTGGCGCGTGCGCGTTGCAGTACGTCGCCCGAACGAGGCGATTTTCGTCAAACCCTACGGCGTTGTCGGTCAGGTGGAACCCGTGCTTTGCAATATCCGCGACGACGCATCGGTTGCCCGGGCGATGCAGGGCGCGGATGCGGTGGTGAACTGTGTCGGCATACTCGCGCTGGATGGAAAAAATACGTTCGACGCGGTTCAGGCCGAAGGTGCGGATCGTGTTGCGCGTCTGGCCGCCGAGCATGGCGTGGCAAAGATGGTCCAGATTTCTGCGATTGGTGCCGATGTTGACAGCGACAGCGACTATGCCCGCACCAAGGGGCTGGGCGAGGCGGCTGTGCTCGGGCATATGCCGGATGCCGTGATCCTGCGGCCATCCATCGTGTTCGGGGTCGAAGATGGGTTTTTCAACCGTTTCGCAGGCATGACACGGATGGGTCCGGTGCTGCCTGTCGTCGGCGCGGAAACGTTGTTCCAGCCTGTCTATGTGGATGATGTGGCCAAGGCGGCCGAGGCTGCGCTGACCCGTGACGTTACACCCGGTGTCTACGAGTTGGGTGGCCCCGAGGTGCGATCATTTCGTGACCTCATGGCCATCATGCTGAAAGTGATCCGTCGTCGCCGTGCGGTGCTGAATATCCCGTTTGGCGTGGCCAACGTGATGGCCTTCGGGCTTGAGTTGGGGCAAACGCTTTCGCTGGGAATTGTCCGCGCCCAGATCACCCGCGATCAGGTGCGAAACCTGCGCCACGACAATATCGTGAACGACGGAGCCAGGGGGCTGTCCGACCTCGGGATCGAGCCTGTGGCGATGGAATCCGTCTTGCCGGACTATCTGTGGCGGTTCCGTCCTTCGGGTCAGTACGATGCGATCAAGGAAAGCGCCAGGAACCTGCGCGCCTAGGTATAGGCCCAGATGAGCAGGCCAACGCCCAGAATCACGCGATAGATGACGTAAGGCGTAAAGCTGACGCTGCGCAGCAGGCGCATCATCAGCACAAGCGCGCCAAGAGCTGCCGCAAATGCAAAGGTGGCGGCGATGCTGGCGTCGCGGGCCAGTGCCCAGTTGGCTTGTCCAACCACATCAACGCTCAGCACCGCACCCGAAGCGAGGATCACGGGGATGGACATCAGCATTGACAGCTTGGCCGCCCCTTCGCGTTCGTACCCCAGTTGCCGGGCCGCAGTGATGGTGATGCCGGATCGTGACGTGCCCGGAATCAGGGCCAGACATTGGGCGAGACCCATGAGAATTGCGTGTTTCAGGGTCCATTCCCCGGCGCTGCGGGTTGTATCGCCAAAACGGTCGGCCCAGTACAGGACAAGGCCAAAGATCAGCATGGTCCATCCGATCACGGCCACCGAACGCATCATTTCGTCCAGGCCCGTGACCTTGATGGCAAGGCCCACGACCAGTGCCGGGATCGTCGCGACGACAAGGCACAACGCGAGGAACGCGCCGGGTGTGTCAATACGTCCCTTTGCCAGCCGTGACAGTCCGACCACAGCCATCTTCAGATCGGCCCGAAAGTAGAGCATCACCGCCAGCAAGGTGCCCACATGCACCGCGACATCAATGGCCAACCCCTGATCTGGTGTGCCCGTCAGTGCAGGGAGCAAAATCAGGTGTCCGGAGGACGATACCGGCAAGAATTCAGTCACGCCCTGAATGACAGCCACGAGCAAGAGTTGAAATAGTGTCATCGACTGTTCATCCTTGTGATAAAGCTTGTGTACAAGCCTATGATTCTGAACGCAAATGCACATATAATACCGAATCGGTCCTAAAATAGAGCGGGCGAGGGGGCGTATTTGCCTGATCTGACAAAAAATTCTTTAAGTAGGTCAGCATTGCTGCCTTTTATTCCGCTGCCGGATCATTTATTCCGCGTGGACCGTCCGCGACTGGCAGGAGAGACCCATGGCTGAACAGCCAATGCTGAAATTCACCAAGATTCACCGCGACATGCCTGACAAGCGTGACGCCGGGATACGCCGTGGAGATTTCAATGAGATTTATGCCGAGTACGCCGCTGCAAAGGCCGAAGAGCAGGCCAGTCGCTGTTCACAGTGCGGCGTGCCCTATTGCCAGACACATTGTCCGCTGCACAACAACATCCCGGACTGGCTTCGCCTGACGGCCGAGGGACGTTTGCAGGAAGCCTATGAAGTGTCGCAGGCGACCAATACGTTCCCGGAAATCTGCGGCCGCATCTGCCCGCAAGACCGTCTGTGCGAGGGCAACTGTGTCATCGAACAGTCCGGCCATGGCACCGTTACAATCGGCTCGGTCGAAAAATACATCACCGATACCGCCTGGGAAAACGGGTGGGTTCAGCCGATCAAACCGGCAGTGGAGCGCACGGAATCCGTCGGTATCATCGGTGCAGGCCCCGGTGGTCTGGCGGCAGCGGATGTTCTGCGCCGTGCAGGCGTGCAGGTCACGGTCTATGACCGGTATGATCGCGCAGGCGGTTTGCTGACCTATGGCATTCCCGGCTTCAAACTGGAAAAGGATGTCGTGATGCGGCGCAACGAACAGTTGGCGCTTGGCGGGGTGACATTCGAGCTGAATTGCAATGTCGACGCCGACATTTTCACGTCGATCCGGGCAGAGCACGATGCCGTCATCATCGCCACGGGTGTCTACAAAAGCCGTGATCTTACAATGCCTAACGGAGAGTCCGCCGGTATAGAAAAGGCGCTGGATTTCCTGATGGCCAGCAACCGCAAAAGCTTTGGCGACCGGGTCGAGGATTTCGACTCGGGCAGGCTGAACGCGGCGGGCAAGAAGGTTGTCGTGATCGGTGGCGGAGACACGGCGATGGACTGTGTGCGCACCTCGATCCGGCAGGGCGCGACATCTGTCAAATGCCTCTATCGTCGGGACCGCGCCAACATGCCCGGCAGCCAGCGCGAGGTTCAGAATGCCGAGGAAGAGGGCGTCGTATTCGAATGGCTGAGCGCGCCCAAGGGGTTCACCACCGACGGCGACAACGTCGCGGGTGTGATGGTTCAGAAGATGCGCCTTGGCGCGCCCGATGCGACGGGTCGTCAGGCACCCGAGGTGATCGAGGGTGCCGACTATGTCGAAGAGGCGGACCTGGTGATCAAGGCGCTGGGATTTGAGCCTGAAGCGTTGCCTGCCCTGTGGGATCAGCCCGATCTGGAAGTGACCCGTTGGGGCACAATCAAGGCGGCCTTTACCACCGGAAAGACCGGGATGGATGGCGTTTATGCCATCGGTGACATTGTACGCGGCGCCAGTCTGGTTGTCTGGGCGATCCGGGATGGGCGCGACTGCGCCGACGCCATCCTGCAGGATTTCAACACGACGGCCATTGCGGCGGAATAGCGGATAAAAGGCGATGCACAGACTGTGCACAGGCTGTGCACCACCTGTGCACCGGAGTGTGCACAGAAGGTCAGGCAGCGGGAACGATAGGTCAGCGCGGCTGACTGAAACGGAGAGACGGAATGAACAAGTCGGGAGGATGTCTGTTTGGTGCCATGCGCATTGAGCCCACAAATGTGCCCGACAGGTTTGCCTGCACCGGCAATGGTCGCAAGCGCCTGGCCCCTGATCCGGAGTGGGCCCGGTGAGAGTTTGGATGACCCTTTGCGCCGGAGTGGTGGCGGCCCCCGCATTTGCGCAGGACGCCCTGCGGTTCTATCCGCCCGTGGGCTGTACGCCCGAGCTGACGATCCAGTCGCGCAGTTGTTCGGTTTCAAATATCTATACCTGCGCCGCCGACCCGCCCGGTGACAGCTGGCGCATCGAGTTCGATGTGAATGGCCCGATCTTTCTGTCCAGGATCGACAGCGAGACGCAGTGGCTCGAAAGCTATGACATGTTCCCGATGCGCCGCGAGGTTCTGGTGCAGCCCGCACCTGACCCGGCCAGTCTGACCGAATTGCTGGAGACGGGGACAGACAGTTATGATTTCGTCCAGCGTGGCGAAAACGGACCGGTGCGCGTGGTGGGTTATGATCGCCTGACCGGCGACGAGGTGGTGATTGACGGCGAACCGCTGCTGGTGACGGAATTCAATGCGCGCCACGAAACCACGGATGGCGTTGTGCTTGAACTGTCCGGCAACGAATACGTGTCCGTCCGCCATCGTCGGTTCATCGCGGGCACCTATTCCGGCACGGGCGTGAACGGCAGTTTCGAGACGGACGGTTCGCCCGTTGACTTTGTCTATCCGGGAGAGCCCGGGTTTTTCACCAAGACACCGCTTTATGACTGCGAGGCGTCGCTTGCCCGCTATGCCCCGATTGCGAAAGGATACGACCAATGACCAAATATGATGCTGAATGGGTGGCCCGCGAAGAAGCCAAACGCGCGTTCATGGCTGAAAAGGGTCTGTATTCCGAAAGCGAGGAACACAGTTCCTGCGGCGTTGGCCTTGTTGTCAACGTGGACGGGTCGAAAAGCCGTGCGGTGGTGGAAAACGGGATCAAGGCGCTCAAGGCGATCTGGCATCGCGGCGCGGTGGATGCGGATGGCAAGACCGGCGATGGCGCGGGCATTCACATCCAGATTCCGGTGCCGTTTTTCTATGACCAGATCGAACGCACAGGCCACACGCCTGCCCGCGACCGGCTGATGGCTGTCGGTCAGGTTTTTCTGCCGCGCACTGATTTCGGGGCGCAGGAAACCTGCCGCACGATTGTCGAAACCGAAGTGCTGCGCATGGGTTACTATATCTATGGCTGGCGCCACGTTCCGGTGAATATCGACTGTCTGGGTGAAAAAGCCAACGCGACCCGGCCCGAGATCGAACAGATCCTGATTTCAAACACCAAGGGTGTCGACGAAGAGACCTTCGAGCGTGAATTGTATGTCATCCGTCGCCGTATCGAAAAAGCGGCGCAGGCGGCGCAGGTTCCGTCGCTTTATATCGCGTCGCTGTCGTGCCGGTCGATCATCTACAAGGGCATGATGCTGGCCGAGCAGGTGGCCGATTTCTATCCCGACCTGATGGATGCGCGCTTTGAATCCGCATTCGCCATCTATCATCAGCGCTATTCCACCAACACCTTTCCGCAGTGGTGGCTGGCACAGCCGTTCCGCATGTTGGCCCATAACGGGGAAATCAACACCCTGAAGGGCAACCTGAACTGGATGAAGAGCCACGAAATCCGCATGGCCAGCGGCACGTTTGGTGACATGGCCGAGGACATCAAGCCGATTGTGGCCAGCGGGTCTTCGGATTCGGCGGCGCTGGATGCGGTGTTCGAGGTGCTGGTGCGCGCGGGGCGCAATGCGCCGATGGCCAAAACGATGCTGGTGCCCGAATCGTGGTCAAAACAGGCGGTCGAATTGCCCGAGGCGTGGCGCGACATGTATTCCTATTGCAACTCGGTGATGGAGCCGTGGGACGGCCCGGCAGCGCTTGCCATGACCGATGGGCGCTGGGTGTGTGCGGGTCTGGACAGGAACGGGTTGCGTCCGATGCGGTATGTCGTGACGCGCGACGGCATGGTCATTGCGGGCTCTGAAACCGGCATGGTGCCGCTGGACGAGGCCAATGTGATCGAAAAGGGCGCGCTGGGACCGGGCCAGTTGCTGGCCGTCGATATGGCCGAGGGCATGTTGTATCACGACACCGAAATCAAGGACCGTCTGGCCGCCAGCCAGCCCTTTGGCGACTGGGTCGGCAAGATCAAGGAACTGGAAACCGACATCGCGGGCGTGACCGAAAAACCCGTGTTCTCGGGAGAGGAACTGCGCCGCCGCCAGATCGCCGCCGGGTACAGCATCGAGGAACTGGAACAGATCCTCGCACCCATGGCCGAAGATGCCAAGGAGGCGCTGGCGTCGATGGGTGATGACACGCCCAGTGCGGTGCTGTCGAAAAAGTATCGACCGCTGTCGCACTTTTTCCGTCAGAATTTCAGCCAGGTGACCAATCCGCCCATCGACAGCTTGCGCGAATTCCGGGTGATGAGCCTCAAGACACGGTTCGGGAACCTCAAGAACGTGCTGGACGAAAGCAGCGCCCAGACCGAGATCATCACGCTGGACAGTCCCTTTGTGGGCAACGCCCAGTGGGATGAAATCACCGGCCATCTGAATGCCGAACTGGTCGAGATCGACTGCACCTTTGAGCCCGGCACTTTCGCATTGAACATGGGCCTTGCCCGGATCCGGGACGAGGCCGAGGATGCGGTGCGGTCCGGTGCCGGGCATATCGTGCTGACGGATCAGCATTCGAATGCCGACAAGGTGTCGATGCCGATGATCCTTGCGACATCCGCCGTGCACAGCCACCTGATCCGCAAGGGTCTGCGCACCTTCTGTTCGCTGAATGTGCGGTCTGCCGAGTGCATCGACCCACACTATTTTGCCGTGCTGATCGGCTGCGGGGCGACGGTGGTCAACGCCTATCTGGCCGAGGATTCGCTGGCGGATCGCGTTGACCGGGGCCTGTTGGACGGCACCCTGACCGAAGCCGTTGCGCGCTATCGCACGGCCATTGATCAGGGTCTGCTCAAGATCATGGCCAAGATGGGGATCAGTGTCGTGTCGTCCTATCGCGGCGGTCTGAATTTCGAGGCTGTGGGCCTGTCCCGTGCGATGTGCGCGGAATATTTCCCCGGCATGACCAGCCGGATCAGCGGCATCGGGGTCAAGGGCATTCAGTCCAAGGCCGAAGACATACACAAGCTGGGCTGGACCGGCACCAACGTGCTGCCCATCGGCGGGTTCTACAAGGCGCGCAGCTCGGGTGAGACGCACGCATGGGAAGCGACCAGCATGCATATGCTGCAAACCGCCTGCAACAAGGCGTCTTATGCGATGTGGAAGCAGTATTCGGCCAAGATGCGCTCGGCCCCGCCGATCCATCTGCGGGATTTGCTGGACATCAAGCCGCTGGGTGGGCCCATCCCGCTGGAACAGGTGGAAAGCATCACCTCGATCCGCAAACGGTTCGTGACGCCGGGCATGTCGCTGGGCGCGCTGTCGCCCGAGGCACACAAGACGCTGAACGTGGCGATGAACCGGATCGGGGCCAAATCCGACAGTGGCGAGGGCGGCGAAGACCCGGCGCATTTCCACCCGGAACCCAATGGCGACAATCCGTCTGCCAAGATCAAGCAGGTCGCCTCTGGCCGCTTTGGCGTGACAGCCGAGTATCTGAACCAGTGCGAGGAACTTGAGATCAAGGTGGCACAAGGGGCCAAGCCGGGTGAGGGAGGGCAGTTGCCGGGGATGAAGGTCACCGACCTGATCGCCCGTTTGCGCCACTCGACCAAGGGTGTGACGCTTATTTCACCCCCGCCGCACCACGACATCTATTCAATCGAGGATCTGGCGCAGCTGATCTATGACCTGAAACAGATCAACCCCCGCTGCAAGGTGACGGTGAAACTGGTGGCCTCCAGCGGTGTCGGCACGATTGCCGCCGGTGTCGCCAAGGCCAAGGCCGATGTGATCCTGATTTCGGGGCACAACGGGGGCACGGGGGCTTCGCCTGCGACGTCGATCAAATATGCGGGGCTACCGTGGGAAATGGGGCTGACCGAGGCGCATCAGGTGCTGTCGATGAACAACCTGCGCGAACGCGTCACCCTGCGCACCGATGGTGGGTTGCGCACGGGCCGTGATATCGTGATGGCCGCGATGCTGGGGGCCGAGGAATATGGCATCGGCACCGCTGCGCTGATCGCGATGGGCTGCATCATGGTGCGCCAGTGCCAGTCCAACACATGCCCGGTGGGTGTGTGCACACAGGACGAGGCGTTGCGTGACAAATTTACCGGGACTGCGGACAAGGTGGTCAACCTGATCACCTTTTATGCGCAGGAAGTGCGCGAGTTGCTGGCCGAGATCGGCGCGCGCAGCATGGATGATGTGATCGGGCGCGCGGACCTGTTGACACAGGTCAGTCGTGGGTCGGCGCATCTGGACGATCTGGACCTGAACCCGCTGTTGATCACGGTCGATGGCGCGGCCGACATCGTCTATAACCGGGACAAGGACCGCAACGCGGTGCCCGATACGCTGGATGCGCAGATTGTGCGCGACGCGGCGCGTTTCCTTGAGGACGGCGAAAAGATGCAGCTGTCTTACGCGGTGCAGAACACGCACCGGACCGTGGGCACACGCACGTCCAGCCATATCGTGCGCAAGTTCGGCATGCGCAACACGTTGCAACCCGACCACCTGACCGTGAAACTGACCGGATCGGCGGGGCAATCGCTGGGTGCCTTTGCAGCGCCGGGGTTGAAACTGGAAGTGTCCGGCGATGCCAATGACTATGTGGGCAAGGGTCTGTCGGGCGGCACCATCGTGGTGCGTCCGCCGATGTCATCGCCCATTGTGGCGGCGGAAAACACGATCATCGGAAACACGGTTCTGTACGGTGCGACGGATGGGTTCCTGTTTGCGGCAGGACGTGCCGGAGAACGGTTCGCCGTGCGCAATTCGGGGGCCAATGTGGTCATCGAGGGCTGTGGCAGCAACGGCTGCGAATACATGACCGGTGGTGTGGCTGTGATCCTCGGGGAAATCGGGGCCAACTTTGGCGCAGGAATGACAGGTGGGATGGCCTATCTTTATGATCCTGACGGTGTGGCGATGGACCTGATGAACATGGAAACCCTTGTGGCCTGCCCGGTGACCGTGTTGCATTGGATGACCCAGCTGGAAGAGTTGCTGGAACGTCATCTGCGCGAAACCGGCAGCGTCAAGGCCGCAGACATCCTGCAGCATTGGGACAACGAGCAGCATCACTTCCTTCAGGTCTGTCCCAAGGAGATGCTGGTACACCTGCCCGCGCCGCTGAGCCTTGAAAAAGGGGCCATTCCGGCGGAGTGATCACCCCTTGTCGGGCAGGGCGACCATTTTCGTTGCTGTGTCCCGGCTGCCCACATGGGTGTTTTCCGAAAGCACATCGCTGACGCGACTGGGCATCGTGCCCAGCTTGTTGGCGATGACGTAATCGGCATCGCCGGACCATTTCAGGACCCAGACCAGTGCTGCGTCTGCCGCGTTCAGCACGCGGAATTGTTGTGGCACCGAGCCGGGAATACTGGCTGTGGTAGGGTCAATCATCTCCGATCTCCGATAAAGGTATATGCCCCTCGCCCTGAAGGTAGGGTACCAGAATCAGCACCGGCGCGTGAGCAATTAACGCTTTGTAGTTGATTAGATTTTTTTTGATATTGCGGTGAACACTTCATTTATGTCCGCACGCGTTGCGCGGCGCAATATCTGGCGTCCACGCCATTCATTTCACACTTGTTTTGCATTGTCTGGAAGGGCCGCGCCGCAGGGCAATCATGGGCGGCGACCTTGCCGGGGTGTGTCCACGGGCCGGTGCGGCGTTCGGCGCGAGTGTGGATGTTGGTGCCAAACGGTGTCGCGTCGCGGCCAAATCGCCGCCGTTTGCGCGGCACGGCTTGGCGAGCCGGCGTCCTTGGGGCTATAGGATGCATCATGGCAAGAAAGAGCAGAGCCGCGAAATCAAAACCGACAAAGAAACAGCCCTTTCGGTTGAAGCGCTGGCTGGTGCGCTGGACCTTGCGGCTGGTGGCGGCTTTGTTTTTGTTCGCCGTGGGGATGTCGCTGTTGTGGGGCATGCTGAATCCGCCGACCACCTTTTACATGCTGCAGGAATCCCGCCGTCTGGGCGGAGTGGAGCGCGATTGGGTTGCCATCGAAGACATCGCACCGATCATGCCGCGCGCTGCGGTGGCGGCGGAAGATGCCAATTTTTGCCTGCATTGGGGTCTGGATGTGACTGCCATCCGCACAGCCATTGATCAGGGCGGTGCGCGTGGTGCGTCGACCATCAGCCAGCAGGTCGTCAAGAATGTGTACCTCTGGCAGGGAAGATCGTGGATTCGCAAGGTGTTGGAGGCGGGCATGACCCCATTGGTCGAGTTACTGTGGTCCAAGAAGCGCATCCTGGAAGTTTATCTGAACGTGGCTGAATTCGATGAGGGCGTGTTTGGAGTTCAGGCCGCGGCACGGAATTATTTTGGTGTGGACGCCGCGTCGCTGTCGGATGTGCAGGCGGCGCGGCTGGCTGCAATCCTGCCGGACCCCAAGCGCCGTTCGGCCGGACGGCCATCGAATTATGTGCAAAAACGTGCGGCCCAGATCCTTGACGGGGCGGCCACCATCCGCGCGGATGGGCGGGCAAGTTGTTTCCAGAGTTGAAAATGTCGCGCCTTAGGTGCATGGATGCCTGACCTGTACATCGTCCCGGATTGATCATGGCCCGACTGTTTCACGTTCCCCTGTCCCCGTTTTGCCGCAAGGTCCGCCTGTCTTTGGCTGAAAAGAAGATCGAAGTGGAACTTGTCGAGGAACGCTATTGGGAGGCCGACCCCGATTTCCTGCGGCGCAATCCCGCAGCCAAGGTGCCGGTGCTGCGCCTTGACGGGATCATGATGAGCGAAAGTGCCGCCATTTGCGAATACATCGAAGAGACGCGGCCCGAGCCGCCCTTGATGCCCAAAGGGGCCGAGGCACGTCTGGAAGTCCGCCGCCTTGTCGGCTGGTTCGACGACAAGTTCCACAGCGAGGTGACCTCGAAGCTGTTGTATGAACGGGTGAACAAGAAGGTGATGGGGCAGGGTTTTCCGGACAGCCGCAACGTCAAGGATGGTGCCAAGGCGATCAAGTACCACCTCGACTACATGACATGGTTGCTGGATCATCGCCGCTGGCTGGCGGGCGATGTGATGACACTGGCCGATTTTGCGGCCGCCGCGCATCTGTCGGCGCTTGATTACATTTCGGATGTGGACTGGAATCGCAGCGAGGTGGTCAAGGACTGGTACGCCAAGATCAAGTCGCGTCCGGCATTCCGTTCGATTCTGGCCGATCAGGTGCCCGGATTCCCGCCGCCGAAACACTATAATGATCTGGACTTCTGAAACCGCCTGTCGGACTGAGGGGCCAGCCCCTCAGACACCCCGTGGTATTTCCGGTCAGAAGAAGACATGGGCCTGAAAGAGCGGATCATAGCGCGTGCGCTGGACGAAGGGTTTGTTTCTGCGCGTGTGTGCCGCCCTGATGCCGTGCCGGAGGTCGCCGGTCGTTTGGCGGCATTTGTCGATGCAGGGTATCATGGGCAGATGGCGTGGATGACCGAGCGAATGCACTGGCGCGCTGATCCGTCTGCCTTGTGGCCAGACGCGCGTTCGGTGATCATGCTGGCCGAAAGCTATGCGCCCGAACACGATCCGCTGGCGGTTTTGCAGCGTCCTGACCTGGGGGCGGTGTCTGTTTATGCGCAGGGCCGAGACTATCATGACGTCGTCAAGAAACGTCTCAAGCGTCTGGCGCGCTGGCTTGTCGACGCGGCGGGCGGCGAGGTGAAGGTGTTTGTGGACACGGCCCCGGTGCCCGAAAAGGCGCTGGGCCAGGCGGCGGGGCTTGGCTGGCAGGGCAAGCACAGCAACCTGGTCAGTCGCGATTTCGGCAACTGGGCCTTTTTAGGCTCTGTTTTTACCACGCTGGAGCTGGACCCGGACGCCGCCGAAAGCGATCATTGTGGATCATGTCGTGCCTGTCTGGACATCTGCCCGACAGAGGCGTTTCCGGCGCCCTACAGGCTGGATGCGCGCCGGTGCATTTCGTACCTGACAATCGAGCACAGGGGCCCGGTGGATGTCGACCTGCGCCCGTTGCTGGGCAACCGCATTTACGGATGCGACGATTGTCTGGCGGTGTGCCCCTGGAACAAGTTTGCCGTTGCGGCCAGTGACCTGCGTTACCTTGGTGGCGTGGGGGCGCCGCCGCTGGCGGAACTTGCTGATCTGGACGATGCTGCGTTTCGTGCGCGGTTCTCGGGGTCGCCTGTGAAACGGATCGGGCGGAACCGGTTTGTGCGCAACGTGCTTTATGCGATCGGAAATTCGCGCGACCCGGCGCTGATTTCGGTTGCGCAAGGGTTATGCGGTGATGTTGATGACGCCGTTGCGGATGCCGCCCATTGGGCTGTGTTGCGGTTGCGGGACGAGGCATAGGGGATCGGGGATGGCTATTTTGTTGGGCGTCGACACAGGCGGCACCTATACGGATGCGGTTTTGCTGCGCGACGAGGATGTCGTGCTTGCCCGTGCCAAGGCCCTGACAACCCGCAACAATCTTGCCATTGGTGTGGGCGAGGCGGTGCGCGCCGTTTTGCGGGACGCGGGTGTGGATGCGGCGCAGGTTGGCATGGCCTCTTTGTCCACCACCCTGGCCACCAATGCGTTGGTGGAAGGCCAGGGCGGGCGTGTTGCGCTGATCTATGTCGGATTTCGCGCCAGGGATCTGGAGGCACAGGGCCTTGCCGCGGGTTTGGCGGGCGATCCCGTCTGCGTTCTGGCGGGCGGTCACAATCATGACGGATCCGAGACGGTCGCATTGGATGAACCCGCCCTGATCGCCTTTTTAGAGACGCATAAAGCGGATGTGAGCGGCTTTGCCGTGGCGTCACAATTTGCCACCCGCAATCCCGCACATGAACAACGTGTGGCCGCGCTGGTGCGTGACGTCACCGGGGCACCGGTGTCGGCAAGTCACCAGTTGTCAGCCCGGCTGGGGGGGCCGAAACGGGCATTGACGGCTGTGCTGAATGCCCGGTTGATCGGGATGATCGACGCCCTCATCGGGCGGGCCGAAGAGGAGTTGCGCAGCATCGGAATTCACGCACCGATGATGGTTGTCAGGGGCGATGGGGCCTTGATGTCGTCAAAACAGGCACGCCAGAGGCCTATTGAGACAATCCTGAGCGGGCCGGCCGCTTCGATTGTCGGCGCGCGCTGGTTGACACAGGCGGATACCGCGATGGTCAGTGACATCGGGGGCACGACCACCGATGTGGCCATGCTGAAGGATGGCAGGCCCGCGATTGATCCGAACGGGGCGTTGGTTGGTCCCTATCGCACCATGGTCGAGGCTGTGGCGATGCGCACAACCGGGCTGGGCGGGGACAGCGAGGTGCATTTCAGGGGGTCCGGTCTGGACGGGGGTGTGACCCTTGGGCCGCGACGGGTCCTGCCGGTTTCGCTGCTTGCGGTTCAGGCCCCGGACGTTGTGCGCGGCACGCTTGAGGCGCAGTTGCGAACCACAACGCCGGGGGATCACGACGGGCGTTTCGTGCGCGCGGTCGAGGGGGTGCATGCCGCTGGTCTGGCCGCGCGCGAGGCAGACTTGCTGGCCCGGATCGGGGTCGATGTTCATCCCCTGGGCGCGGTGTTGCGCACCCGTATGGAACAGGGCGCGCTGAAGCGGCTGGTCGCGCGCGGGCTGGTGCAGGTGTCGGCGCTGACACCTTCGGATGCCTGTCATGTGCTGGGCACGTTGTCGACATGGGATGCAGAGGCCGCGCGCATGGCATGTCTGCTGTTTGGTCGCCGTCGCACCGGCTCTGGTGAGGTGCTGGCCGCTGATCCGGCAGATATGGCGCAGATTGTCGTGGACCGGTTGACCCACCAGACCGGTCTGGCGCTTTTGCAGGTCGCCCTGGACGAAGACGGGCTGGACGAGGCCCTTGCCAGCCATGTGCTGATACAGCGTGGTCTGGGCGGGCATCAGGGTGTTTTGCGTGTGGACATCGGGCTGGCCGTTCCGGTGGTGGGGCTTGGGGCCTCGGCGGCAACGTATTATCCGGCGGTCGGTGCGCTGATGGGCACCCGGATGATCCTTCCCGCTGATGCGGGTGTTGCCAATGCGATCGGTGCGGTTGTCGGGCGCGTCACGACGCGACACAGCGGCACGGTAACGTCGCCCGGCGAGGGGCGGTTCCGGGTTCATCTTGACAGCGGCCCCGAGGACTTTTCCAGTGCCGATCCCGCGCTGGCCCGATTGGAGAGCGCATTGCGTGACGCGGCCATGGCCGCCGCCGTCGCGGCCGGGGCCGAGGAAATCGACCTGCAAGTCAGTCGCGACATCCGTACAGCGCAGGTGGAGGCACGCGAGGTGTTTGTCGAGGCGACCCTGACAGTCGAAGCGGCAGGCAGGCCGCGGGTGGCGGTGGGATAACGCCCGCCCATCGACAGGTCAGGCAACCGAACGGATCATTGTGGCGGCGCTTGCAGCGGAACCGTTCTGTGATTCGTCACATCGGCTTTGCAGGCAACTGGCGGGCCGCAAGGGCCTTGCTGGTGCGCCTTTCAGATCGGGTGCCTTGCGGCAAAGCCACTGACCAGGTCAGCCACGGTTTCCGGGGCATCCCAATGGATCGAATGCCCGGCCTCTTCGACGATGTGATGCGGCAGGTGGCCCAGAACGGCCAGGGCGTGATCCGGTGGCACAATCAGGTCAAGTGCGCCGACCAACACATGGGTTGGACAGGTGGGCGAGGCGAGGTCGGTGCCGTCAAAGTCGCGCAAGGCGTCGAGTTGATGTTCCATGGCGTCCGCCGACTGCGCGTGCGGATAGGCCAGGGAGTCGGCCACTGCGCCGTTCACGGCGACCGTGTCGTGATAGACGCGCGGGTTGAACAGCCACGGAAACAGGGCCCGCAGCCATGTGTCGGGCGGCGCATCCGAGCGTCTGATGGCGATGAGGGTGGCAAAAAGTGCGGTGTTGCGCGGCAGTCGGATCGGGGCAGAGGCGGCGACATGGGCCGAGGCGATGCGCTGGGGTGCCTGTTGCGCCATATGCAGCACGATGATCCCGCCCATGGAGTGTCCGAGGACGTGAAACCGGTCGTGACCCAGGTGATCCATCAGCGCCAGCGCGTCTTTGCACATCAGCTCTATGGACACCGGTGCGTTCCAGGGTTCGGTCTGCCCGGTTGTCCGGTTGTCGATCCGGATGCAGGTGAACCGGTCTTTGAGCAGTGGGAGGAGAGGTATCCAGCTGGCGTGGTCCGACATGAACCCGGGCACCATCAGCAGGGGCGGGCCGTTGCCTGCGACCTCGAAATGCACTGTGACGTCGCCGCGATCAAGTTTCGGCATTCAGGGTTCCCCATGTCGGGAGCAGGTCGTCCGGAGCCGGTGTCGCGGCAAAGACGCCGCGTGCAATCGCCCGTGTCAGGCACAGGGCTGCGGCGTGGCCGATCCGTCCAAGGTCGCTTTGGCCGGTGAGCGGTACGGCACCGGTCGCGACGCTGAACACCAGATCGCCGTCTCCGGGGCTGTGGGCCGGCACGCAGGCACGGGCGATGCCATCATGGGCGGCAATGGCGACGCGTTGGCACTGCGCCTTGTCCAGCTGCGCATCAGTGGCGACGATGGCGATGGTGGTGTTGGCCCTTTCCAGCATCGCGGTCAGTTTGCGGCTGTCCAGCGTGCGCCCCAGCCCGCTGTTCGTATCCGGCCCCAGCCCGCCGAATTCGCCGTCAATTTCGTAGGGCGCGGCCCAAAAGTGTTTTTCCCCCGGCGTGGTGACGCTGCCCATCGGGTTCGCGACGACAAGTGCTGCCACGGTGATGCCGTTGTCGAGCAACAGCGAAGCGGTGCCAAGCCCGCCTTTCATCATCGCCGTCATGGCCCCGGTGCCTGCGCCAACGGTGCCGATGGGTGTGGACGTCGTGGCGGCGTCAAAGGCCATGCGGCCAAGCGCCGGGTAGGGGCTGTCGGCCCAGTCCTTTTGACCGCCGGACAAGAGATCAAAGATGATCGCGCCGGGAACCAGCGGCACGGCGACACTGCCGACCCGATAACCCCTTGCTGCCGCCCGCAGGCCCGCCACCACTCCGGAACACGCGTCAAGCCCGTAGGCGGAGCCGCCCGACAACACCAGCGCATCCACCTGCGCCACCGATTTGTCAGGCGCCAGAAGGTCGGTTTCCCGGGTCCCCGGTGCGCCACCCAGAACGGACACCGATGCCGTGAACGGCGCGTACGCCGTCAGCACCGTGACGCCCGACTTGAGGTTGTCATCCTGCGCGTTGCCAACCAAAAGCCCGGCGATATCGGTGATTGCGTTTTGTGGGCCTGGGATCATTTGATTTTTGGCCTCCGGGGGCGGTTTTCTGGCGAAATGAAGGTGGATCAGATGCGCGGTTTTGGCGCTGCGGTCGCTGGATCGCCGGTGTTTGGCACACCTTTGGGTTCGATCAGCAGGACCTTGCATTCATGTATTGCGCGCGGGCGGTGTGTGACACCACGCGGCACGATGAACAGTTCGCCCTGTTTCACGCTGTGGGATGTGTCTTCGACATCCATGATCATTTCGCCGTCCAGCACAAGAAAGAAGTCGTCGGTGTCGTCGTGCAGATGGAACGGGAATTCGCCCTGAAATCTGACCACCATCACATTATTGTCGTTGTAGTCGGCGATGACGTGCGGGTCCCAGTGGCTGCTGAATTGCGCCAGTTTCCGAGAAAGATTCACAGGTTTCATATGCACCGTCCGCCATCGACTTCCAGCGCGACGCCGGTGATCATCGACGCCGCTTCGGAGCACAGGAAAGTCGCCGCCGCGCCCATGTCCTGCGGGGTTGAAAACCGCCCCAGCGGTATGGTCGACAGGAATTTGGCGCGGATTTCAGGTGTGTCTTGCCCCATGAAGGATTTGAGCAGCGGCGTTTCCCCGGCCACCGGGTTCAGAGCGTTCACGCGGATGCCGTGGGGGGCGAGTTCGATGGCCATGGCCTTGGTTGCCGTGATCATCCAGCCCTTGGATGCGTTGTACCAGTTGAGGTTGGGGCGCGGCGAGACGCCCGCAGTGGAGGCGATGTTGAGGATCGCCCCTGACTTGCGTGATTTGAAGTGGGGCACAAGGCTGCGCGCGCTGAGGTAGACGGATTTGGCGTTCACGGCGAGAACGCGGTCAAAGTCCTGTTCGCTCACGTCTTCCATGGCTTGGGGAAGGTGGGTGATGCCTGCGTTGTTCACGAGGATGTCGAGGTGGCCCATGGTTGCCAGCGCATGATCGGCCATGGCCTGCACCGACGTGCTGCTTGAGACATCGACATGGACGCTGTGCCCATCGAGTTCTGCGGCGACCTCGCCGGCCCCTTCGCCATTGATGTCGGCGACCATGACAATCGCCCCGGCCGCGGCAAAGGCCTGCGCGATGCCCGCGCCAAACCCGCTGGCGGCCCCTGTGACAAGGGCGGTTTTGCCGTTTAGCTGCATGGGCGATCTCCGTCAGTTGCCAGGCGGCATGGTTTCTCAGTTGGGGTCGGGTTTCAAGGGGCGCTCAGGCTGTTGCGCGCCCGCCGGACTGGTCAAAGCAGAAGCCGGTCGAATAACTCGCCTCGTCACTGGCCAGCCAGCAGGCCATGGCGGCGATTTCCTCTACCGTGCCAAAGCGGCCCATCGGAATCTTGGAGAGCATGTAGTCGATATGTTCCTGTGTCATCTGTTCAAAGATGGCGGTACGCACGGCGGCAGGCGCGATGGCGTTGCATGTGACGCCAGAGGTGGCCAGTTCCTTGCCCAGCGATTTGGTGAGGCCGATGACGGCGGCCTTGGACGACGAATAGGCCGGTGCGTTCGGATTGCCCTCTTTTCCGGCGATGGACGCGATGTTGACGATCCGGCCCCAGCCTTTGGCGGCCATCACAGGGGCCGCAGCCCGGCAGCAGTAAAAGACGGCGTTGAGGTTGAGGTTGTGTATCGCCAGCCAGTCCGCGACCGGGTAGTCCCATGTGGTCATGTTTGCCCCGGTGATCCCTGCCGAACAGACGAGGATATCGGGATTGGCGTCTTTCATGGCCGCACTGACGGCGTCGGCGTCGGTGACGTCGATCTGCCGCCCGGTGCAGTTGGTCAGGTCGAGCGCATCGAGGGCTTTGCTGTCGATGTCCCAGACCTCGACCGTGCCGCCTTCGGCTGTGATGCGACTGGCGATCCCGTATCCCAGCCCTGCGGCGCCTCCGGTCACAACGGCGTGGCGGTTCTGAAAGCGGTTTTCAAAGATCATGGAGTTCTCCTGAGATGGGTTGCGACCCCGGCATGGGGTCCTGTTGCCAATGTGCGCGGGTGTCTTTTCGGATTGCTATCCATGATGCGCCGCGACTGTCTTGAGGGACGAGAGGCCGTAAAGCGCCTCGAACCCCTTTTCGCGCCCGTGGCCGGATTTTCCGACACCGCCGAAAGGCAGTTCGACTCCACCTCCAGCGCCGTAATTGTTGATGAATACCTGACCCGCGTGCAGGCGTTTGGCCAGACGCATCTGGCGCGCGCCGTTGGCTGTCCAGATGCTGGCCACCAGCCCGTAATCCGTGCTGTTTGCGATGCGCAGGGCGTCGTCTTCGGTGTCGAAGGGGATCAGCACCTGCACGGGGCCGAAAATCTCGTCGCGCGCGAGAGTGTGATCGGGCGGGACGTTGCCGAACAGTGTGGGCAGCACGTAGGCACCACGTGGCGGTGCGTTCGACATCCGCCCCTGCGCCACGATTTCGAGGTCCGCGCCCTTGTCGAGGTACTGTTCAACGATCTGTTTTTGCCGGGCCGAGATCAGGGGACCGACGCGCAAGTCATCCATCGCGGGGCCGACTGTGAGGGCGGTATAGGCAGACTGCATACGCATTCTGACCTCGTCATAGACCCCGCGCTGGACAAGGATTCGGGACGACGCGGAACAGGTCTGGCCCGCGTTCTGGATACCCGCGTTGACGAGGAAGGGCAGGGCCGCGTCCAGATCGGCGTCGTCAAAGACCAGTTGCGGGGATTTCCCCCCCAGTTCCAGTGTCACGGGCACCACGTTGGACCCTGCGGCCTGTTGCACCAATGCGCCGGTGCGCACGGACCCGGTAAAGCTGATATGCCGGACACCGGGATGGGCCGCGAGCGCGGCGCCTGCTTCGGGCCCGCGCCCGGGCACGACGTTCAGCGCACCGTCGGGCAGGCCTGCATCGGCGCAGATATGGGCAAAGGCGAGCGCGGTCAGGCAGGCTTCTTCTGCCGGTTTGAGCACGCAGGCGTTGCCCATGGCCAACGCCGCGCCGACCGAGCGGCCGATGATCTGCATCGGGTAGTTCCAGGGCACGATATGGCCGGTGACGCCATGCGGTTCGCGCAGCGTGTAAACCGTGTAGCCGTCTGAATAAGGAATGGTTTCGCCCATCACCTTGTCTGCCGCACCGCCGTAGAATTCCATATAGCGCGCAAGGGCAATGGCGTCGGCGCGCGCCTGCGACAGTGGTTTGCCAACGTCATGCGCTTCGATTTCGGCAAGCTGGTCGGCGCGATCCAGCACGGCGCGCCCGATAGTGCCAAGGATACGACCCCGTTCGGTCGCGCTCATCCGGCCCCAGTCGCCGGCGCGCGCCACCTGCGCGGCGGCGACGGCGTCGTCGATGTCATTGGCCTGGCCCGCGGCGATCTGCGCGAGGTCCGTTCCATCGGACGGGTTGATCAGCGTCAGCGTGTCCTTGGCCGGGCGCCATGTGCCGCCGATCAGCATGTGGGACGGGTCGAACCAGAGGGCGTGGGTCATGGTGTGCCTTTATAGGTGAATGCATAGCTGTGGGACTGATGCGGTGTTAGCGGCGGACCGCGCCCGAGGTGCGAGACACCGGGCAGGGTTGGCAGCAGCCGGTCCCAGAACCGCGCGGTACCGGGCAAAGCCGAGGCCACCACAAGCGTCCAGGCCCCCGGATGGCGTTCCAAGCACAATGTGGCGGCCCGGGCGCCGAGGCCCGCGCCGCGATGGTCGGGCAGAATACAGAATTCGGACAATTCGTGACTGTCGGGATGTTTCTGGATGATCGCGAAACCGACCCTGCCGGGGGTGGACTGAATGGCCAGCAGGGTCAGGGAAGGGTTTTGCCAGAGAGCCTCGACAAAATTCGAATCCAGCGGCGCACTGTTTGGGACAAGCTCTTGAAAATAATCGTTGATGGTCTGGTGAAACCAGTTTTTCTCGGACGGGGGCAACCGGGTCAGTCGGATCATTGCGCGCGTCCCGTCAGGGTTGGGGCTGCGTCGACGAGGGTTCGGGTATAGGGGTGCCTTGCGGTGGTAAGCACATCTTCGGTTGCCCCCTGTTCAACGATCTTGCCGTTCTGCATCACCAGAACCTGATCGGTGATGCTGCGCACGACGCCGAGGTCGTGGCTGATGAACAGATATGTGAGATCATATTCCCCGCAAAGACGGGCGATCAGGTCGAGAATCTGCGCCCGCACAGAGACATCGAGCGCGCTGACCGCCTCGTCAAAGACAATCAGTTCGGGCCGGATGATCAACGCCCGCGCGATGGCAAGGCGCTGACGCTGACCGCCGGAAAACTGGTGCGGGTATTTCCGGGCATCATCGGGCGAAAGGCCCACGGCGCGCAATGTGTCGGCGATGCGCGCGTCGCGGTCGGGCGGGGGCGTTTCGAGCAGGTGGAAGGGTTCTGTGATCAGGCGGGAAACACGGTGGCGGGGGTTGAAACTGCCATAGGGGTCCTGAAACACGACCTGCATCTTGCGCCGCACGTCGAGGTTGGGCCGACCCGCGGCATGGACCGGTGCCCCGTCCAGCAGGATTTCCCCCCCTTGCAGAGGCTCAAGGCCAAGGATGGCGCGTGTCAGGGTGGATTTGCCACAGCCCGACTCACCGACCAGCCCGACCCGTCCCCCGCGCGGGATGTCAAAACTGACATGGTCCACGGCCCGAAAGGCCCCCGGATCCGAAAACAGTCTGGTGCGCGGCAGGGCATAGTCGCGCACGACATTGCGGACCTCGAGCAGAGCGTCGCTTTCCACGCGGTCAGGCAGCACGGCCTGATGCGCCGAGGCGGCAAACAGACCTTTGGTATAGGGATGCCGCGGCGCATCGAGAAGGGCGCTGGTGGTTCCGGTCTCGACCACTTTGCCATGCTGCATGACGGCGATCCGATGCGCCCGCTGCGCGACAACGGCCAGATCGTGCGTGATCATCAGCAGCCCCATCCCGTCCTCGCGCGCCAGCTGCACTAGCAAATCCAGGATCTGTTCCTGAGTCGTGACATCCAGTGCGGTGGTTGGTTCGTCCGCAATCAGCAGCCTGGGGCCGCAGGCGATGGCGATGGCGATCACAACCCGCTGCCGCTGCCCGCCGGAGAGTTCGTGCGGGTAGCGGTTTGGCGAAATCCCGGCCAGTCCGACACGGGCAAGCACCTGGGCTGCGCGCGCGGTTGCGTCCAGGTCAGAGCGATGCAGGTGCACCGTTTCGGCGACCTGTGCGCCGATGGTCATGACCGGGTTCAGGGCTGTCATCGGTTCCTGAAACACCATACCGACCCGTTCGCCGCGCAAGGCGCACATCGCGGCCTCGGTCACCTGCGTGATGCACACGCCATCCAGGGTCACTTTGCCTTGGGTTTCACTTCCATCCGGCAACAGCTGCATGATCGCCAGCGCGGTCATTGATTTGCCCGACCCGCTTTCGCCGGTGACGGCGACGACTTCGCCCGGATCGACACGCAGGGATACCGCCTGCAAAATGGGAGTTCCGTGGATGGACAGCGACAGGTTGTCGATCTCAAGCAGGCTCATACCCGGGTCACCCGCAGGCGTGGATCAAGGGCATCGCGCAACCCGTCGCCCAGCAGGTTCAGGCCCAGCACGGTCAGGATTATGGCAAAGCCCGGGACGAGCGCCATGTGGGGCGCGATGGACACCAGCGTCTGGGCATCGGCCAGCATCCGCCCCCAGCTTGGGGTCGGGGGCTGTGCGCCGAGGCCGACATAGGACAGCGCCGCTTCGGCCAGAATGGCCAGCGAGAACTGGATCGTCGCCTGCACAATCAGCAGGTTCGCGATGTTTGGCAGGATATGTTCCACGCTGATCCGCATCGCACCCTTGCCCGCGACGCGCGCGGCCATGATGAACTCTCGTCTCCAGAGCGGCATGGCACCGCCGCGCGTCACGCGGGCAAAGACGGGGATATTGAAGATACCGATGGCGATGATGGCGTTGACCGCGCCTGCACCGAAGATTGCGGTGATCAGGATTGCGATGACCAGGCTTGGAAAAGCAAAGATCAGGTCATTGCCGCGCATTATGATCTCGTCCGCCCAGCCGCCGTGCCGGGCCGCAGCCCAGAGGCCCAGTGGCACCCCCAGCCCGATGCCGATGCCCACGGCGACAAACGCCACCGCGATGGAGGTGCGCGCCCCCACCATGATCATCGAGAACATGTCGCGCCCGAAATGATCGGTGCCGAACCAATGGATGCTGTTCGGGCTTTGCAGCTTTTCGGGGATGTTCATCGCCGTGTGTTCAAACGGCGTCCACACGAAAGACACAAGTGCGGCCATCACCACCAGCGCCGACACTGCGCCACCCAGGATCAACGCCCGGCTCATGCGCGTGCCCTCAGCCGGGGATCGACGGCGGCATAGGCCAGATCGACCGCAAAGTTCACCACGATGACCGCAAAGACCAGCAACATTGTCACCGACTCCACGACGATCAGGTCACGGGCCGAGATGCTTTGAAAGATCAGTCGCCCCAGGCCCGGCAGATAGAACACCTGTTCGATGATGATCCCTCCGGCCAGCAGGAACGAGAATTGCAGGCCGAGAATCGTCAGCACCGGAATCATGGCATTGCGCAGCCCGTGCCGCCGCAGGGCCTGGCCGCGGGTCAGGCCCTTGGCCCGCGCGGTGCGCATGAAATCCTCGCCCAGCACGTCGAGCAGGGCCGAGCGCATGACGCGCGCCAGGATGGCGGCCTGCGGCAAAGCCAGAGCGATGGCAGGCAGGGTCAAGGATTTCATTGCGGCCACGACACCCTTGTCCCAGCCCGCAAACCCACCGGCACTGAACCAGCGCAGGTTGATCGCGAAAACCAGCACCAACATCATCGCGAACCAGAAATTGGGAATGGCGACCCCGATCTGTGTGGCGCCCATCACGCCGATATCCCCGACCTTGCCCCGACGGCTGGCAGCGTAGATACCGGCCGGGAAGGCGATCAGTGTGGACAGCGCCAAAGCATAGAGCGCCAGAGGCAGCGACACCCACAGCCGATCACCGATCATCTGCGCCACAGGGGTGCGGTATTGATAGGAGGTGCCAAAGTCACCCTGCACCATGCCCCCGATCCATCCCAGATAGCGCTGCACCTTGGACTGATCGAGCCCCAGTTCGGCGCGCAGAGCGGCAAGCGTGTCGTCCTGGGCATTGATCCCCAGCATGAATGAGGCCGGATCACCCGGCGCCACCTCGATCACGGCAAAGATCACCAGTGACGCGATAGCGAGGCTGACCAGCAGGGACAGAAAGCGTTTGAGAGCATAGCGCAGCATGTTCCGGCGACGTTAGGCGGGGTCCCTTGCATGCGCAAGCACGTCTGACAGCGCGCCCACATCCTGTGCCAGTGCCGCCAGAGCCAACCCGCGGATGGTGGCGAGATAGCATTCCTGATCCCAGCCGCAGGTTTGCGTCAGGGTCTCCCAGGTGCGAACGGACAGCAGTGTCCAAAGCAGGTCAGTGGGCTGTTCGGGGTCGGTGTCGGAGGGCAGGGTGCCGTCCTCGACCAGCGCCTGCACAGCGGCAGCGCAGCCTTCGCGCATGTCGGCCATGCGCGTGTTCCAGGCTTGCGCGGCTTCGGCATCGGTATCCACAACGGCGAGAATGGCGCGCGCGACACCGTAGATTTTCGGGATGTAGTTGCCCCACGCGGTCACAAAGGCATCCAGCCGCTCTGTTCCGGACCGTGCCATGCGACTGGATGCGAGGGCGGTATCGGTGTCGTTGAGCGTGTCCTGATAGCGCGTTGCCGCCACCAGAACGTCCGTCCGGCCTGGAAAGTGCAGGTACACGGCCTGCCGGCTGACCCCGGCAGCCCTGGCAATGTCAGACATCGTCGGCAATTTGGCATCGGGTTTTTCCAGCAGCGACAGCGTCGCGCGCAAAATGCGGGTCGGGGTATCGTGAGCAGGGCTTGACATACTGTAAAGTAGCGCTTAGTTGACAGAGTGTCAATTTACACAGTGTAAAGCAAACTTCAGGAAAGGTAGGGTCTCATGGCCAAACGTATTTTCATCTGGGTGGCGCACCCGAAGCCAGTCTCTTTCAACGCGGCGCTGGCGGCGCGATATGCCAGGGGAGCAGAGGCGAAAGGCGCCACGGTGCGCACCATGGCGCTGGCCGACATGCAGGTCGATCCCGATTTCGACGGCTATGACACGCCCCGTGATCTCACGCCTGATCTGGTGGAATGGCAGGAAAACATCCGCTGGGCGGATCATGTCATGATCGTGCATCCCTATTGGTGGGGCGCGATGCCCAGCAAGGCCAAGGCGGTGCTTGACGCGGCCCTGCTGTCGGGTTTTGCCTACAAATACCGCGACAAGGGCATCAGCTGGGACAGGTTGCTTGAGGGCCGGACGGGCGATGCGATCATCACCTCTGACACGCCGGTGTGGGTCGACACGCTGATCTATCGCAGCCCGGGCCGCCGCGTGATGCGCAATCAGGTGATGAAGTTCACCGGCATCAAGCCGCGCCGCGTCATACAGATGGGATCGGTCAAGCTGGCAAAGCCTGCCAGGATCGACACCTGGCTTGCCCGCGCCGAATCCATGGGGGCGGCGGCCGCCTGAGGTGTCGCCCTGGCACGAAACGACTATGTAGAGGGGCATGGACAGGCCCCTTTTCATCGGTTCCGAGATTTATCGCGGCTCAAGCTATGGCAGATGGCATCCATTGCGGGTGCCACGCGTGTCCACCGTGATGGATCTGTCGCGGGCGATGGGCTGGCTGCCGCCCGAAGTCTATGTGCCCAGCCCAAGGGCCAAACCCGCAGTCCTGACGATCTGGCACACGCCCGACTATGTCGCGGCCCTGCATGCCGCAGAAGCCGCGCAATCGGTCAGCGCGGCGGTGCGCGCGCGGCATGGCCTCGGCACGCCGAACAACCCCGTCTTTGCGGACATGTACCGCCGCCCGGCAACGGCTGCCGGCGGGTCGCTTCTGGCGGGCGAGATGCTCGCGAACGGGGGTATCGTCTATCACCCGGCAGGCGGCACCCATCACGGAATGCCGGACCGGGCGGGCGGGTTTTGCTACCTCAATGATCCGGTGCTGGCGATCCTGTCGCTGCGCCGCAATGGCGCCCGGCATGTGGCCTATATCGACATAGATGCGCATCACCCGGACGGGGTGGAACATGCCTTTGGTGCAGACCCGGATGTGTTGATGATATCGGTGCACGAGGAAGGGTTGTGGCCCCGAACAGGCGCGCTGGTTGCAACGGAGTCCCTGATCAACCTGCCGGTGCCGCGTGGCCTCAACGACGACGAGATGGCGTTGATCGCGGACGCCGTGATCCTGCCCCGCGTGACGGCCTTCCGCCCGGACGCGATTGTTGTGCAATGCGGCGCAGACGGGGTCGAGGAAGACCCGCAAGCGCATCTGTCGCTGTCCAATCAATCCCATTGGCGCATCGTGCGCAGCCTGATGGGCATCGCCCCGCGTCTGCTGGTTCTGGGCGGTGGCGGGTACAATCCATGGTCTGTCGGGCGCCTGTGGACCGGCGTTTGGGCCACGCTCAACGGGTTCGAAGTGCCCGAACGGGTCACACCGGAAGCGGAACAGACACTCAGGGCGCTGCGCTTTGACGGCAATCGTCGGGGCAGGAACCCGCCTGCGCACTGGTTTACGACCCTTGCTGACAAACCGCGAAACGGGCCCATCCGGGACAGAGTGCGGCAGCGGGTCAGATCGCTCTGATCCTAGACCGGGTCCGCAAGATAGTCGGCTTCGCTCACCAGTTCCAGCCATGTGGCGGCGGTCCCGTCCTGCATCTCTTGCATCGCGATATGGGTCATGGCCGTATCCTTGCCCGCACCATGCCAATGCGCGACCCCGGCCGGGATCCAGACCGTATCGCCCGCGCGGATCGCCCGAGGGGCCGCGCCGCGCAAACAGACCAGTCCGGCCCCTTGGGTCACGTGCAGCGTCTGGCCCAGCGGATGCGTGTGCCATGCCGTGCGCGCGCCGGGTTCGAAATGCACGGACAAGGCATGCAACCGGGCAGGGGCCTCGGCCGAAATGATCGGGTCCTGCCAGACGACGCCGGTAAAATAGTCCGGGTTGGCCCGCACCGACGGGCGTGTTCCTGCACCGAAAATCTGCATCAGATGTTCCATTCAAATGGAGAGAAAGGGCCCGGCGCCCGGTACCGGGCGCCGGGATATCATTCTGCCCAACGCACACCGGTCAGGTCTGTCGCCTGGGTGGGGGCGTTTGTCCACAAACCTTGCACACCGGCCTTGGCAACGGACAATTGCGCCAGTTGGAAAAGATAGCCGTTTACCGCATCGCCCGCGATGATCTCTTGCGCCTTGGCCATCAGGTTGGTGCGCATGTCGGGATCGGTTGTCGCGTTCAGCGTGCTCATCAACTCCTGAAAGTCCGGATTGTCATACTGGAAATAGTAGTCCGGGTTGGCGTAAATCCCGATGTCCATCGGCTCGGTGTGGCTGACGATGCTCAGGCCGAAATTCTTGCCGCGAAACACGGTTTCCAGCCATTGGGCCCACTCGACATTGATGATTGCCGCCCTGATGCCGACCTCGGCCAGCTGGGCGGCAATGATTTCACCGCCGCGCCGCGCATAAGATGGCGGGGGAAGGTGCAGCGTGGTTTCGAACCCGTCTGGCATACCGGCCTCGGCCAGCAAGGCACGCGCCTTGTCCGGATCGTAGGCCGACTCGGACGTCAGATCGACATAGGCCGGGTTATGCGGCGCAAAATGCGTGCCGATGGGCGTGCCATAGCCAAACATGGCGCCGTCAATGATCGCCTGACGGTCAATCGCGTGCGCCACGGCCCGGCGAACACGCACGTCGTCGAACGGTGCCTGCTTGTTGTTGATCGAAAGGATTGTCTCACCCTCTGTCGAACCGATCAGTACCTGAAACCGGGGATCAGCCTCGAACTGTGGCAGGTTTTCAGGTGCGGGAAAGCCCGAGAAAACATCCACGTCCTCGGCCATCATCGCCGCAAAGGCAGCGGTGGGATCCGAGATGAATTTGAACGTCGCTTCGGTCAGCGCCGGTTGCGCGCCCCAGTAGTCGGCGTATTGGCTGATCTGGATGCTGTCACCCTGGGTCCAGCTGTCGAACTTGAACGGACCGGTGCCGATCGGCTGCTGCTTGATATTGTCGATCGATTCCGGGGCCACGATAACGGCATCGCCCCAGGCAAGATTGAACAGCATGTTGCCGTTGGGTTCGGACAGCGACACGCGCACCGTCGCCGGGTCGACAACCTCGACCGCGCTGATCGCCGCATATAGCGCCTTTTGTGCATTCGCGCTGTCTTCGGCAAGGATGCGGTCGAGCGTGAATTTCACATCCTCGGCATCCATGGTCGTGCCGTCATGAAAGGTGACGCCGTCGCGCAGATTGAACGTATAAGTCAGCCCGTCATCCGAGATTTCCCAGCTTTCGGCCAGTCCGGGCACGACCGACCCGTCCCCCATAAAGCGGGTCAGTCCCTCGAACACATTGGAATAGAGCACCGAATCAATGGCACCCGCCGCGGCGGAGGTCGGATCAAGGTGGGGCGGTTCCAGTTGCAGCGCGACGGTTATGTCTGTCCTGGCGGCAGCCATGCCAGCCAGCAGTGCGGCGCCGGCGACGCCAAGGACGAGGGGGCGGATGTTGACCATGGGTTTCTTCCTCAAATGGCAATTTTACGAAAGGCTAGCCAAAACGATGCGGCTTGGCCAGCGCACAGACCCCGGAACAGGCATTACACGGCGTTGCCCGCGCGACATTGTGCGAACGGGCGGTGGCACGCGGCTGGCTTTTGTCAGCAAACCGGGCCTTGTGCAGCTGGTCGGCCCTGTCCTGACCTCAGGCGGGCAACAGCAGTTTTTGCAGCACCGCGCCCATCACCTTGGCACTGTCGAGCATATCCGTAATCCCGATCCATTCGTCGGGCTTGTGCGCCATCTCCAGCTCGCCCGGCCCATAGGCGATGCAATTGCGCAATCGCCCGATCCGGTCGATGTGCTTTTGATCATAAGAGCCGGGCGAGGCCACATATGTCGGCTCGATCCCCAGTACATCGACGATCGCGGCATGCACGGTTTCGACAACCGGCGCGGATTTGTCCGTCATCGACGGCAGCACGACGTTCAACTCGCGCATTTCATAGTCAAAGCGATCCCGCGACGATTTGAGGCCTTCGAGAAGGTCGACAACTTCGCGCCGCACATCCTCCACGTTCTCTTCGACAAGGAAGCGCCGGTCGATCACGATCCGGCAACTGTCCGGCACACAATGTGCGGGCAATCCGTTATAGTCGTCGCTTTGCTCGGCCTGGCCGCCATGGATCGAATTGATGTTCATCGTCGACTGGCGCGCGCCGTCGGGCACCACGGGCATTTCGGTGTACCGTGCCGCCATGGCCGGGAACAGGTCGCTCTCGAACCTGTCCAGAACAGCGCCCATGTGACGCACGGCGCAATCCCCGAGGAAAGGCATGGAACCGTGCGCGATTTCCCCCCTGGTTTCAATTTCAGCCCACCATCCGCCACGGTGACCAAGGCAGATACGATCCTTGTTCAGAGGTTCGGGAATGATGACGTGCTGCACGCGCGCAGGCGCGAAAAAGCCCTGTTCGGCAAGGTATGCGACACCGCCATAGCCGCCGGATTCCTCATCCGCCGTTGCGCTGATTTCGATGGCGCCCGCAAACGCGGGATGCTGTTCGATGAATGCCTCGGCGGCGATGATCGAGGCGGCAAGTCCGCCCTTCATGTCGCAGGCCCCGCGCCCGTAGATCCGGTCCCCCTCGACGGAGCCTCCGAAAGGATCGCGCGTCCAGCCATGACCGACTTCGACCACATCGTGATGGCTGTTGAAATGCACGCATTCGCCGCTGTCGCGCCCGTCCCGTCGTGCCACAAGGTTCCAGCGCGGATAGGTATCGCTGTCGCCCGGCGTGCCGGTGGCGCGGATCATCTGTGTGTCAAACCCGTGCGCCTTGAGCCGCGAGTCAACAAGGGCGCAGATGTCGTGATAGTGTCGGCCCGGCGGGTTCAGTGTCGGAATGCGGACCAGTGACTGGGTCAGCGCGACCAGGTCGTCGCGCTTGTCGTCGATGCGGGTTGAGAGGGTCATGGGGTTACCTAGAGTTTGCCCAGCGGCACCTTGAGCGCCATGTCCCCGTCGTCATCGCGCGGTATCTCGCCCGCGCGCATGTTGACCTGCAACGCCGGGATGATCAGCGACGGCACGGCCAGTTGCGCGTCCCGTTCGGTGCGGAACTTGATGAATTCCTCGCGGGTCTTGCCGCCGCCAACATGAATGTTCTTTTCGCGCTCTTCCGCGACGGTCGTTTCCCAGGCAATCGCGCGCCCGCCGGGGCCGTAGTCGTGACAGATGAACAGGCGCATGTCGTCCGGCAGGGCCAGTACCCGCATGATGCTGTCATAGAGCTGGCCCGCATCCCCACCGGGGAAATCCGCACGTGCCGAACCGCCATCCGGCATGAACAGCGTATCGCCGACAAACGCCGCGTTGCCCATCACATGCACCATGCATGCAGGTGTGTGGCCCGGCGTGTGCATCGCAAAGCAATGCATCGCGCCGACCTGGTAGGCATCGCCATCCTCGAACAGCGCGTCGAATTGCGAGCCATCCCGCTGGAATTCGGTGCCCTCGTTAAAGACCTTGCCAAAGGTGTCCTGCACTTCGGTGATTTTCGCGCCGATGCCGATCCGGCCCCCCAGTGCCTGCTGGATATAGGGCGCGCCGGACAGATGATCGGCATGCACATGGGTTTCGATAATCCAGTCCAGCCGCAAGTCATGCGCCCTGATATGGGCAATCACGGCGTCCGCGCCGTCAAAGTTCAGCTTGCCTGCGGCATAGTCGATGTCCATCACAGCGTCGATCACCGCGCACCCCGGTCCGTCCGGTTCCTGCACCACGTAGGATATCGTGTTGGACCGCGTGTCAAAGAAGGGTGTGACGGTGGGTTTCCTGGTCATGTCCGGGGTCATGGTTGCCTCCCTGTGCTCGCCTGCATTCCTTGCGCGTGGCCCGCAGAGTGTGGCAGGGCCAGCCGCGCGGAACAAGTGGGATCGCGCGCCGTGAACGCAGGGCAGTCCCGGCCAGCAGCGCCTCTGATCCACGCAATCGTTTCCGGAACCTGCCGTGCCCCGCCGTCAAGGACGCGATGTCGGTTCACACGGATTGCGTCGCTGCGACGGCCCGCTTCCAACGTGCATAGCTGTCTTCGCGTTCGGCCGTTTGCATGACCGGGTCAAACCGCGCTTGGCGCGCCCACATCGCGGCAAACCCGTCTGCATCGGGGTAGACGCCCGCGCGCATCCCGGCAAGCCAGGCCGCACCCAGCGCCGTGGTTTCAAGCCCCGCAGGCCGGTCGACAGGTGCGCCAAGCATGTCTGACAGGAACTGCATGGCCCAGTCATTGGCGCTTAACCCGCCATCGACACGCAATACGGCCGCATCCCCGTCGGGCCAGTCGGCGCGCATTGCCTCCCAAAGATCGCGGGTTTGAAATCCGATGCTTTCAAGGGCGGCCCGCGCCATGTCGGCCGGGTTGGTGTCACGGGTCAGCCCATAGACCGCGCCCCGGCAATCAGGGTTCCAGTATGGTGCGCCAAGGCCGGTGAACGCAGGGACAAGGGTGACAGCGCCGCGACCCTGATGCGCCAGTGCCTGCGTCTGCGACGCGGAGTCGATGATACCCAACCCGTCACGCAGCCACTGCACAACAGCCCCGGCAATAAAAATCGAGCCTTCGAGCGCGTATGTCGGTTTGCCGTCAAGCTGGTAGGCGACCGTGGTCAACAGCCGGTTCTTGGAGGCAACGGGCGCATCCCCGGTGTTCAGCAGGGCAAAGCATCCCGTCCCGTAGGTTGATTTCAACATGCCGGGTTGGAAACAGGCCTGCCCGATGGTCGCCGCCTGTTGATCGCCCGCAACGCCATAGATCGGCGTCTCGCCCGCCAGCATTGTCGTCACGCCAAAGTCGGACGCACAGTCCCGCACTTCCGGCAGCATTTGCATGGGGATGTCGAGCATGGCGCACATTTCCGGGCTCCACGCGCCCTTGTGAATGTCATACAACATCGTGCGCGCCGCGTTTGTGGCGTCGGTGACGTGGGCCTTTCCGCCCGTCATGTGCCAGATCAGAAAGCTGTCGACGGTTCCAAACAACAGCTTGCCCGCAGCCGCGCGCGCACGCGATCCATCGTTCTGGTCCAGGATCCACTTGACCTTGGTGGCCGAGAAATACGGATCCAGCAGCAAGCCGGTGATCGCCGTCACCTGATCGCCATGACCGTCCGCCCGCAGACCTTCGCACATCCTGGCGGTGCGGCGATCTTGCCAAACGATTGCATTGTGCAACGGCGTGCCGGTTTCAACGTCCCATATGACGGTCGTTTCGCGTTGGTTTGTGATGCCGATGGCGGCGATTTCATCAGCCCCGAGGCCCGCCTTGTCCATCGCCTGCCTGCACGTGGATTGCACCGTGGCCCACAGATCACGCGGGTCATGTTCGACCCAGCCACTGGCCGGGAAATGCTGGGTGAATTCCTGCTGGGCGCTTTCCATCGGCTTCATATCCGGGCCGAACACGATGGCGCGCGACGACGTCGTGCCCTGATCAATCGCCAGAATATGTGTCATGGTATGAGGTCCTTGATGCTGTTGGTGCCGGTCCGGGTCCGGGTCCGGGCCCGGACAGGTCTAGGGCATCATGTGTGGCGCATCAATCGCCTGTGCTAGCGGTCGGGCGCGATCTCTTTCAGACCCAGCAGCGCAGCCGCCGCGATCATCAGCCCACCGCAAATGCGGTTGATGCCCCCCAGTGACACGTTCGCAAATCGCTGGGCGACATTGGCGCCGGCCCATCCCCACAGCATCAGAATGGCGCCATCCACCACCAGATAGGTGGCGCCAAGAATGAGCAGTTGCGGCAGGATCGCGACATCAGGGTCGATAAACTGAGGGAACAGCGCCGCGAAAAAGACAACCGCATAGGGATTGGTCATCGAGGTCAGAAAACCCATGCGGAAAAGCCCGGCGGCAGGGGCCTGCGGGACGGCGGTGCCGGACTCTTGCCCGTCCTGTGACAGCATCAGGCGTAGGCCGATCCAGACCAGGTACGCCACCCCAAGCCACTTGATCCACCCAAAAGCCTGCGCCGAAGTCGCAATGATCGCGGCAAGACCGAATGCAGCGGCTGTCATCTGCAGGACATTGGCGCTCAGATCACCACAGATCACCCAAAGGCTGCGGCGCAGCCCGTGCTTTATCGAATTCGAGACGATCAGCAACTGGCTGGTGTCCGGAGGGGTGGCAAAAAATACCGCCACGGCTGCAAGATAGAACAGGTAGGTTTCCCCGCTCATGGCCGGGTGCCCCGAGCGAGATCAGCGCCGAATATCCTGTCGCCATGATCGGTCAGATAGATTCGCAACCAGGGGGTGAACTTTTCTGGCTGGCGCGCGACCTGCTCCATCAGATTGTCATGGTCGACCCACTCGACGGCCATCACTTCGTCCGGGTTGGGTGCGATTTTCAGGTCCTGCGGGGCGCGGCCCAGATAGACATCGACGACCTCATGCTCGATCAGGCCATTGCCCACTTCGGCACGGTATTCCAGGTGGTGCCGGTGTTTCAGCGGCAGGTCGGTAATCCCGACCTCTTCCTCCAGCCGGCGCAGGGCGCAGACCGATGCGGGCTCGTCCCAGGCCGGATGCGTGCAGCAGGTGTTCGCCCACAGTCCCGGCGTGTGATATTTGCCCATCGCCCGCTGCTGCATCAGCAATTCGGTGCCCCGGATCACAAAAACCGATACCGCCTTGTGTCGCAGCCCGCGCTGATGAGTCTCGAGCTTTTCCACCGGCGTCAGTGTGCCGTCAATCCAGGCTGGGATCATGATGCTCATACGTGGTTTGCTTTCAGCGGACCGGAGAGGTGAGCCATAGTGTAGATGCCAAATATCAGATGCGCCATGGGGCGGGCCCGGACAATTTACCTGCGCTATTGTGCATCTTTCCCCCAAGTGCCGTGATGCCGGGGGAATTCGTTATCAAGTCAAAGTTACTGTTGACTCGGTAACGAATTCGATAGGTTCATGTACAGGAAAACAGGAAAAGGAATCCCTCATGTTTCGTAGTTTGACAATTCTGGCGGCGACAACGCTCGCCCTGCCCGCCTTTGCCGACGGACACGCCGCGTCTGGAGATGTCGCCGCGGGCGAAGCGGCGTTTCGCCAGTGCAGTTCGTGCCATGTGGTCCAAAACGAAGCAGGAGAGACCCTTGCCGGCAAGAAGGCCAAGACCGGGCCGAACCTTTACGGCATTGCTGGCGGTCAATTCGGGATGATGGACGGGTTCCGCTATTCTGACATCGCCCAACTGGCTGGCGGCATGGAAGACCTGATGGTCACCGAAGAAGTCTTTGTTGCCTATGTTCAGGACCCGACGGAGTACCTGCGCGAAGCGACCGGGGACAAGGGTCGCAGCAAAATGTCATACAAGGTCCGTAAGGAAGAAGACGCAATCAACCTCTACGCCTATATCGCGTCCTTGTCGCCAGAATCAGCCGACTGATCCGTCCGGCGGCTTTACAAGGTTCCGCTGCCATATTTCGGGGAGTTTGGGCAATACGGCAGTCTGAACTCCCTCCGAAATGCGGATACTGACGCAAGCGGCGATCCGCTGCCTGCTGATCTTCAATCCGAAGAAGATGGGAAATCTCGAAACGGCAGAAATGTCGCCCGGAGGCCATAGCCAAGACCGCGTTGGCGGCGCTGAAGGGTGCGCAATCGGTTCGGCGCGCCTTGCGCGATGCCCAACACTGGAAACCGGGCTGTGTCTGAGGCCGGTTTCTGCGTCGAGGCACTGGGCAAGGCCATCCAACCTGCCGCCAGCATGCCGCTTTGCATGGGACCAACTGATCCTTTCCTTGGCCTCAGATCCAAGGAATTTCTTTGGCAAGGAAAGAATTAAGCAGTCGCGTTCTGTCGTGTGCGCGGCTTCGTTTGGACTATTTGAATCTTTGAATAATGAGGCACTAAAAAGGGCGATTGGCAAGCCGTACAGGCAAGAAGTTGCGTGGGCAAAAGATGATCTTCCGGATATTGGCCGTTGTCACTCGCGACCACCATTTGGATCAGGTCGCCCCTGTTTCAAAAATCCCTGACGACGATAATATTGACATAGCTTCAAGCTAGCGCACCACGAATTCCGCATGAAGCGCGCCCGCGGCCTTGATGCTTTTGAGTATGTCGATCATATCCCGCGGCGAGACGCCCAAGGCATTCAATCCGGCAATGACTTCGGAAAGGGAGGCGCCTTCGGGAACCTCGGCAAGGCCGATCCCTTCGTCATCCTGAATGTCCACCGTTGTGCGGGGCACCACGACCGTTTCTCCTTCAGCGAAAGGGTTTGGCTGAACAGCCAGCGGTTGCTCCTGGATGCGCAATGTCAGATTTCCTTGCGACACGGCAACCCGGGAAATGCGAACGTCGTCCCCCATGACAATGGTGCCGGACCGCTGGTCAACGACAACCCGGGCTTTCCTCTCGGGTTGAACGGTAATGTTCTCGATGCGCCCGATGGCATGCGCGACGGAGCGCATGCGCGAGGCCTCTATGTCAAAACTGACCGTGCCGGAGTCAAGCATGGTTGCGACGCGTCCACCGAAGTCGGCATTGATGGCTTCCTCGATGCGGATGGCCGTCGTAAAATCAGCGTTGCGCAGAGCAAGACGGACATCGGTCAAGCTGCTGAGCTCGAATTCGATTTCGCGCTCTACTCTCGCCCCGGACGGAATGACTCCGGCGGTCGGAACGCCTTGCGTGACGCGTGCTCCGTCGCCTTCCGCGACAGCGCCTCCGGCGATGATCGTGCCTTGGGCTACGGCGTAGATCTGGCCATCCGCAGCGTTCAGGGGCGTCATGACAAGTGTGCCGCCCAACAGGCTTTTGGCGTCGCCGATCGCCGAGACGGTCACATCTATCTGCGAGCCGTTTCTTGAAAACTGGGGCAAGGTTGCGGTGACAAAAACTGCGGCCACGTTCTTGGGTCTGAATTGTTCGCCAGTGACGTTGACACCCAGACGTTCCAGAATATTGGTCATGATATCTTCGGTGAAGGGTGCGTTTCGCAACCCGTCGCCTGTCCCATCCAGGCCGACCACCAATCCGTATCCGACAAGGTCGTTCCCACGCACGCCGTCGAATTCCACAAGATCCTTGATGCGGACCGGAGCCGCAGTCGCAGTCTGGATCCAGAGAGCCGCCAGCAAAAGAGCGATCAGCCATCTCATCGGATGTAATTCACAAATGACATGTCGGACATACGTGCCGTGATTGCGTATAGGCTTTGAAGTTGAAATTGAACGGCCTCCAGTTCTGTAGCTGCTTCGTAAGGATCGACTTGAAGAAGTGCGTTCCTGGCGCTCATCAGCGCAAACTCCTGGGTGGAGTTCTGCGTGCGGACAGCATCAACGCGCGCTTGCAGGAATCCAACCGATGCACGAGCGCCGGTGACTCCGTCCTGTGCCTGAAACAACCTCTGACCGGTGTCCCGCAATAGGGCCTGTCTGTCTTCTGTACTCAGGTTATAGCCCGGATCGTTGCTAATTGCCGCAACGGAAACCTGCAGCAGCACGTCGCGAAAGGCGCTGTTGTTGGCCGTCAAAGCCATTTCGACGGTTTCGTCATCACCCAGACGGAAGGGTGCCAGCGCATCGTCTGATCCGGTGTAGGCGAGCGTGGCAAAACCATTGGGATCGTCGAACCAGAGTTCTGCCGCCTGCATCAAGCTGTCTGCATCGGTCGCGCCCGCTGTTGCAATGCGCAATTCTTCCAGGATCGTTTCCGCGCTTTGCAACGCCGGCTGATCCGTCGCGCGCCCTGAAAAAATGCTGCGCCCGCCGGTGGTTGTATTCAGGGCGCCGACGATAGTGTCCAACTCCAGGGCCGCTTCTGTTGAAAACTGGTCCAGAACGGGGCCAAAGGAATTGGAGGCGATCGACAGGTATTTGGCACTCAGGTCGCCGACTCTCGCACCGACCCGGTCCAGAACCGTTTGCGCCGCTTCAGCAAATTGTGCGACTTCGGAAATGGCCACCCGGTAGCCGGCCAGCCCGTTCAGATCGTTTTCCATACTCGTGAAATAGTCGATGTTGCCCGCCAATACCGACTTGGCGTCACTGACCTGCCCGGTGGCAAGTTCTTGTGTGATGCGCCCCATGTCGGCCTTCAGGGCCGCGCCCCGTCGTTGAAGCATGTAAGTCTGTGCCAGATCACCGAGAGAAAAGCCGTTCATTTTCAGATCCTCAAAAGAGTGTCGAACATTTGATCGACGGTTTCGATGACCCGCGCGTTGGCGGCATAGGCCTGCTCGATTACCATCAGGTTCTGCAACTCGACGTCAGTATCGACACCGTTTGCCAGTTCCAGTTCAGAGAGTTCGTAAAACTGGGCCGAAGCAAAGCTGAGCTGTTGATCTTCCCGCAGGCGGCTTGCCCCGACTTGCGATGCAAATCCCGCGATCACGCCGGTGGCGGAGCGCGGGCCGTCGCCAAAGGATCCCGAAGATGTCACCCGTGGGTCGGCCAATGTGTCTGTCAGCGCATTCAACAGAGTGGCGTCGCCTGACAAACCGGGAGCAACGGCACCGAGACCGTCCCGAATGCGCCACGTCTCACCCCCCTGTGTCGGATCCACCAATGCGTTCAAAGTGATCCGGTTGGCGAGGCCAACTTCCAAAGTCGGATCAAGAGCCGCCCCGGAGTCCGTGAACAGGCCGGGTTGACCGGATGCGAGAGTCGGATCGACGGTGCTGGACTCAAACCGTTCGATCATGTCCCGCGCCAACGCATCGACCTGCGTCTGGGCTTCTGGTGCCAGTTCATCGCGTATCTCGAACTGTGCACCCAGGGTGCCACCCTGCAATCGACCGGAGGTCGAGGATGTATTGATGGCGTATCCATTGATTGTCAGCCCCGACAGGGTTCCATCGCCGACGGACATGTACGGCGTCACCAGATTTGAAGCCTCAAAGCCGATCTCTGCCGCGCGCCCTTCAAGCAGAATCGCGCCCCCTGTTGTGTACAACGCGACGGCCCCGCGATCCCTGTTCAGCATTCGGACCGGAACCATTTCGCTGATTTCATCAATCAGAACCTGCCTTTGATCCTGCAATCCTGATGTGTCGTTCTGTTTCCCTGTCGCGGCCGTGATGCGGGAATTGAGCTCCTGAACCCCGCGCAGTGCGTCATTCAGCCGGGTGACCTGGTCTGCGATGCTTCGATCCGCATTCGTGCGGGCGGACTGTATTCCGTCGGCGATCGAGTTGATGGATTTGGCGAAATCACGCGCGCCAAACGCCACGCTGTCCAAACGCTCGACCGCGTCGGGTCTGCTGCTGGCCAGGATGAGACTGTTTTCAAAACCTGCAAGACGACCGGACAATGAATCCTGTTGATCGGGGGTGCCGATCAGGTTTTCAATTCTGTTCAGGTACTCGGACGTTGCCATGCGATATCCGAATTCCGAACCGGCCAGGCGGCGGTCGGATATCACTTGTGCGTCGACCTGGCGGTTGATGCCGTTGATCTGCACGCCGCCAGCATCGCCAATTGACATCGAGCTGACCGAAAGCGTCCGGCGGGCGTAACCTGGTGTCAGTGCATTGGCGATATTGCTCGATACCAGTGACGAGGCCCGGCTTGCGGCATACAAGCCGGACATCGCGGAATTAAGAGCGCTTGAGATGGTCATGTTCCGACCTTTTGGTTGGGGCGCCGAGATTTAGCCCGTGCTTGATTTACCGCTTGATGTTGGTGGTTTCCTGCAACATCTCGTCAACGGTCTGGATGACCTTGGCATTTGACGAATAGGCGCGCTGTGTCTGGATCATCGCGGTCAGTTCGCCCGCCACATCTACGGCCGATTCCTCGCGGGCGTAGGAAACGATGTCACCGGTAGGACCGTCACCGGCGTCCCAGAGAAAGAAATTACCGCTCTCGGGGGTTGGCAGGTAAGTCTGCTGATCCAGGGCGACCATGCCATTCGGATTTGGCAGATCGACCAGTGGAATCTGGTAGATTGTCCGGTTGATGCCAGTGTCGAAGAAAGCCGTCACGAAACCGTTCGCATCCACTTCGACGCTGGTCATGTTGCCAACGGGTGATCCGTCTTTGGAAATTGAAACCGGGGCGAAGCTGTCGGACAGTTGTGTGATGCCGTCATTGTCGCCGAGCATGCCGATGTTGATTTCCAGCGGTCCGCCATCAGCCGTGACAATCAGGTTGCCGGTTGCGGGATCGTATGCGCCGCCGCTGACGGTGGTTACATTTGCAAGCGTACCGCCCGAGGAACGGCTGTCGTCAAATGTCAGCACGTATTCGCCGATGACGGCGCTGCCAAGGGCCGAATCCGTCAGCTGGACAGTCCATTCATTCGAGGATCCTGTTGCCGGAACAGTCGGTGTGAAGCTGATGTTGATATTTTCCGAAGTGCCCAGATTGTCGAAGTATTCGACGGACAGGTTCTGAATTTCCCCGGTCGAATCTGCATCCGTTTCCGTCGCAGGCAAGTTGATGCCAAGCGACATTTGCGTGGTGGGTTCGCCAGAGAACTGATTGACGTTGATCTGTACCGGTTCAAGTCCATCGGCCGTATCGCGCGGGAACGTGGGTATGGTACCGTCAGGCAGCGCGGGCCAGCCAAGCAAGATCAGGCCTGAATCCGAGCGCAGGAACCCGTCGGCATCGGTGCGGAACGATCCTGTGGTTGTCAGATTCATCTGAGGGCTGCCATTGGCCACCTCGACTTCGCTGGCCTGGGCAACGGGCAGCATTCCGCGTCCCCGCACCGCGAGGTCTGTCGCGTTGGACGTCGACACGAGGGAGCCCCTTTGATCAATCAGGCGCGACGTCGTGGCCCGCACACCACCGGCAGAGTAGGTGCCGCCGCTTGAAGAAATGACCAGCGAATGAAAATCGGTTTGCACGCGCTTGTAGCCATAGGTGGACGAGTTTGCGATGTTGTCCGAAATGGACGCAAGGCGCGTCGCGTTTGTCTGGAGGCCCGCAACACCTGCGTTGAGCGATGAAGAGATGGTCATGGACACGCCTTTCTGCTGTATCAACCTGAGTTGACCCACAGATAGGGACGTGCACTTAACGTCGCGCTAACAGATAAAATTCGATGTATTCGCCCGGCGATGGCCGCTATCGCAGCAAAATTATTTCAAGCCGGTTGTTGCGGATGGCCATCGGGTTTCGCTCGACCGCGGGCTGACGGTCAGCATGGCCGGTGACGCGCTTGATCCGTGTCGGGGCGATCGCGGTTTTCTGCAGCAGAATGCGCATCGCGCCGGCCTGCTCTACCGAACGATCCCATGTCCGGTTGTTGGCCAGGACAACGGGTTCTGCTGCCACGTGCCCTTCGACCGCAATCCCGTTGGACACCGTTTTGGCCGCGTCCGCGATCAGATCGGCCAAATTGCGCAGCAACGCGGTCGGCGTGTTGGTGCCCGGTTCGAACAATCGCGAGTCTTCGGTGGCGAACAGTTCGATCACCAACCCTTCGTCCGTAAGCCGCGTCGTTATGTGACGCAGTTCGTTTTCCATCACCTTGGATTCGCCGCCCCGCCCGACCAACAATGCTTCGAGCGATTCAAATGCTTCTTCCTGCGCGGCGCCTTTTCCGTCGTCTGACACACCGGAATCCCCGCGCGCCCGAATAGATTCGGTTGGGCGCGTTGCCGAGGCACCCGTGCCGTTTTGCGGCAGGGTATCTTCGGCAAAGACGGTGTCGCCGCCAAAGTTTCCGTCCCCGCCACCGGAGGTTCGGCTGATCGGAATGGAGGGCGAGAAATAATCCGAAAGCCCCTTGCGTTGTTGTTCCGTCGTTGCGTTCAGCAGCCACATCAACATGAAAAAGGCCATCATCGCCGTCACAAAATCAGCATAGGCCACTTTCCATGCCCCGCCGTGATGGCCGCCGCCACCGACAACTTTCTTTCGCTTGATAATGATTGGCCGCGCATTGGTTTGCACGCTCATATCCACACCTCATAGTCACCCATGCCGGGGTATATGCGGGGCGGGTTTCGTCGCCCTTAACAGATACAATTTTGCTGATTTTACCTTGGCCCTTGTGCTTGCTGCGTGAACCGGCACAGATGCTGGAATGAAACCCGCCACCCATGACAGTACCTATTCGTGGCTTCGGCTGGGTCTGACCCTTGCCATCGCCATGGTGGCCAATGTCGGGATGTGGGCGATCATCGTGATCATGCCCGCAGTCGAAGCGGAGTTCGGCGTCGGGCGTGCCGACGCCAGCCTGCCCTATACGCTGACGATGGTGGGCTTTGCGGTTGGCAACTTTGCCGTCGGTCGCGCGGTCGACATTTGGGGGGTGACGCGGGTGCTGGTGGTTTGCGCGCTGGGCATTGCCGCGGGCTATGGTCTGGCCATGGCCAGCGGGTCGATCCTTGCGCTGTCGCTGGCGCAACTGCTTGTCGGGTTCGGGACATCGGTGGGATTTGGCCCGTTGATCGCGGACATCTCGCACTGGTTCATGCGGCGGCGCGGGATCGCCGTCGCGCTGGTGGCGAGTGGGAACTATCTGTCGGGTGCAATCTGGCCGATCCTGCTTGCGGATATTCTGGCCGAGAGCGGATGGCGCATGGCATATGCCGTTCTGGCGGTGGCCACGTTGGTCGTCGTTATCCCGCTGGCCTTTGCCCTGCGGCGTCAGGTGCCGGAAAGCGCGCATGATCTGGCCGAGGCGGCCTGGGTCGCGAATGCCCGGTCTGCGGGTCTGTCGCCACGGGGGCTGGCCTGGCTGCTTGGGGTTGCCGGGGTCGGGTGCTGTGTCGCGATGGCGATGCCGCAGGTTCATATTGTAAGCTACAGTGTGGATCTGGGTTTTGGCGCTTCGGCGGGGGCCGAAATGCTGGCGCTGATGCTGCTGGGCGGGGTCGCGTCGCGCATCGTTTCGGGGCTGCTGGCGGACCGGTTGGGCGGGGTGCGCACCCTGCTTCTGGGGTCGGTTCTGCAGGCCATCGCCCTGATGCTGTACCTGCCCTCGGATGCGCTTGTGTCTCTTTATGCTGTCAGCCTGATCTTTGGCCTGAGCCAGGGCGGTATCGTCCCGAGCTATGCGCTGATCGTGCGGGAATACATGCCGGCGCGCGAGGCAGGCGCGCGGGTCGGGTTTGTGCTGATGGCGACCATCATGGGCATGGCGCTGGGCGGGTGGATATCGGGCTGGATATATGACGTTACCGGCAGCTATCAGCTGGCGTTCTGGAATGGCATCGCGTGGAACGGACTGAACATCGCGATCATGCTCTGGCTGCTCGGTCGGAGCCGTCCGCGCCGGGTGCTGCAACCCGCCTGAGAGCCGCGCGCGCAACGGCGTGACGACGCAGGGGCGCGTTTTGGCGAATCAATGTGTTTACGCCATGAAAACAAGGGAGTTACCCTGTGCACACCCGGTACACAGGGCGTGCACAACCTGTGCACCGCGTGGCATACGATCCGGCGAAATGGTTGGGTTAACGCGGCGTTCGGTGGTGAAGGTGAATGAAGGGTTAACCGGCGCAGCGGCGCGCAACCCCGCCCTGCGGCGCTGCTATGACTTGTCCGGCACCATCTTGCCCGTCAGGTGATCGGTGCCGCGCGCACGCGCCAGCGCCACCTGTTTCTGACGCTCGCGGAACCGGGCCTTGTCATCCTCTGACGTCTCATGCGCGCAGTTGTGGCACGACACGCCCTGTTCATATTCGGGCCGATCCCGGTCGGCAGGCAGGATCGGGCGGCGGCAGGCGTGACAGAGGTGATGCGGCCCGACCTCGAGCCCATGCCCCACACTCACACGCCCGTCAAAGACAAAGCATTCGCCCTGCCATGTGCTGTCGTCCCCTGGCACCTCTTCGAGGTATTTCAGAATGCCGCCCTTGAGGTGGAACACATCCTCGACCCCTTGCCCGAGCAGGTAGTTCGTCGACTTTTCGCAGCGGATGCCCCCGGTGCAGAACATCGCCACTTTCTTGTTGTGGAAGCGGTGCCTGTTGGCCTCCCACCACGCAGGAAATTCGCCGAAGCTGGCGGTTTGCGGGTCAATCGCGCCTTCAAACGTGCCGATGGCAACCTCGTAGTCGTTGCGGGTGTCGATCACCGCCACGTCCGCGCGCCGGATCAGGTCGTTCCAGTCGGCGGCCGCGACATAGTGGCCCGTGCGCGCCGCCGGGTCCACGTCCGGCTGGCCCATTGTCACGATCTCGCGCTTGAGGCGGACCTTCATCTTGCCGAAGGGCGGCGTGGGGCTGTGGCTTTCCTTCCATTCGACATCCGCACACCCCGGAAGCGCGCGGATATGGGCCAGCACGGCGTCGACCCCGGCGCGCGGGCCGGCAATGGTGCCGTTGATCCCCTCGGGTGCGAGCAACAGCGATCCGGTCACGTCCTGCGCCTGGCACAGCGCCAGCAGCGGCGGTTTCAGCGCGGCGGGATCGGCAAAGCGGGTAAAGTGATACAGGGCGGCGATGGTAAACATGGCCGCGAGATAGGACATGCCACGCCCCTTGTGCAAGGGGTGTGGGGGATGCGATGAAGCGCGCAGGACAAGCAGGAGGTATCCGCATGCGCGATGCACTGATCGTGATCGACGTCCAGAACGATTTTTGCCCCGGCGGCGCGCTGGCCGTGCCCGAGGGGGATGTGATCGTTCCCGGTATCAACGCGCTGATGGACGCGGCGGGGGCCGTTATCCTGACACAGGACTGGCACCCCTTGGGGCATTCGTCCTTTGCCTCGTCCCATGACGGGGCTGCACCTTATGATGTGATCGACATGCCCTACGGGGCGCAGGTGCTGTGGCCGGATCACTGCATTCAGGGCAGCGGGGGTGCCGGGTTTCACCAGGGGCTGAACACCGCGCGCGCCGACATGATCGTGCGCAAGGGATACCGGCCCGCCATCGACAGCTATTCGGCATTCTTCGAGAATGATCACACCACGCCAACCGGGCTGGAGGGGTATCTGCGCACGCGCGGGATCACGCACCTGACGCTGGTCGGTCTTGCCACGGATTTCTGCGTGAACTTTTCGGCGGTGGATGCGGCCAAGCTGGGGTTTGACGTCACCGTGCGGATGGAGTTGTGCCGCGCCATTGATCTGGACGGATCGCTGGCGGCGGCGCGGGGCGGGATGCAGGGCGCGGGCGTGGCGCTGCTGTAACCCGACAAGATCAAAGTCGCGCTGGTTTGAGGGTATTGGCCTCCTGGACCAGCTTGATAACGCCGGTGGCGTCGCTCGCGAGCGTCTTGCAGGTGGGGGGGCTCCTGAGGCATGAAAGCGGTCAGTATTCAAAGGAACCACCCTCATGGTTGATATTGCCACCCGCGTCTGGAACCACAAGTGGAAGATCGACCCGATTGTGCGGTCCCTGATCGACACGGATTTCTACAAGTTGCTGATGTGCCAGTCGGTGTTCCGCAACAAACCGGACACGCAGGTCACGTTTTCGCTGATCAACCGGTCCGGGCATGTCCCGCTGGCCCACCTGATCGACGAAGGCGAGTTGCGCGAGCAGCTGGATCACATTCGCTCGCTTTCCTTGAGCCGGGGCGAAAGCACGTGGATGCGCGGGAATACGTTTTACGGCAAGCGGCAGATGTTCACGCCCGAGTTCATGGACTGGTTCGAGGCGTTGCGTCTGCCGCCCTATCACCTGGAACGGCGCGGGGATCAGTACGAGCTGGCATTCGAAGGCGCCTGGCCCGAGGTGATGCTGTGGGAAATTCCGGCGCTGGCCGTATTGATGGAGCTGCGGGGCCGGGCGGTGCTGAACACGATGGGTCGGTTCGAGTTGCAGGTGCTGTATGCCCGCGCGATGACCAAGCTGTGGGAAAAGATCGGGCGGCTGCGCCGGCAGGACGGTCTTCGCGTGGCGGATTTCGGCACCCGGCGGCGGCACAGTTTTCTCTGGCAGGACTGGTGCGTGCAGGCCATGGGCGAAGGGCTGGCGGGTGCCTTTGCGGGCACATCGAACTGCCTGATCGCCAAGAACCGCGATCTGGAGGCCATCGGCACCAACGCCCACGAGCTGCCCATGGTCTATTCGGCACTGGCACAGGATGATGCAGCCCTTGCACACGCGCCCTACGAGGTTCTCAGCGACTGGCAAGAGGAGCATGACGGCAATCTGCGCGTCATTCTGCCCGACACTTACGGAACGCAGGGGTTCCTTGACAATGCGCCGGACTGGCTTGCGGGGTGGACGGGCATCCGCATTGACAGCGGTGACCCTGCGGCGGGTGCCGAAACGGCGATCAGGTGGTGGAAACAGCGCGGCGAAGATCCGCGCGACAAGCTGGTGATCTTTTCGGACGGTCTGGATGTCGACAAGATCATCGAATTGCAGAGCCAGTTCGCCGGCCGTGTGCGGGTATCGTTCGGCTGGGGCACGATGCTGACCAACGATTTCAAGGGTCTGACGGACGATGACCGGCTTGCCCCGTTTTCGCTGGTGTGCAAGGCGGTGTCCGCGAACGGGCAGCCCACCGTGAAACTGTCGGACAATCCCAACAAGGCGATGGGGCCGACGCGCGAAATCGAGCGGTACAAACGCGTCTTTGGCGTCGGCGCGCAGAAGGCCCAGGCTGTGGTGGTTTGAACACACATTTCTGAAACAGGGCAAATGTGGCGATTTTCGGGCAGTTTGCCTCAAAGTGGTCACAATTGCTTTTTACGTCTCGGTCAACAAAACCATAAAAAACTCCGAGGCAGATCAAATGATACGTATTTCAAGTGCATTTTCGTCGCTTTTCGTTGTCGCGGCTCTTGGCGCCTGCGTTCCGGCCAATGAAGTCACCACACGTGCTGAACTGGACCCGCTGGGCTTTCGTGACAACCCGACGGCGACTGTTGTCGAGATTCAGGCCGACGCGCTGGCCAATATGGGTGACCAGCTGGTGCGCGACACAAAGGTGCGCCGCTCTGCAAACAGTGCCCTGATTGATTGCGGTCTGGCGATATTGACACCTGGCAGAAAACCAGCCTGCGGCATCGGAGCCGAGCGGCGCGCGATGTTCGGGCGCGACCGGGGCGGGTCGGTGGAACTGGTCCCCGCCGTGACCCTTGTTGACAGCATTCAGGACATGAGCGGCCAGATGGACACGCTGGAAACCGGTCTGCCCGACCTGCTTGCCGCGCAGAACGCGGCGCTGGACGATCTGAATATGCGCCGTGATGCCGGAACCATCGCGCAGGCAGATTACGAAACCCAAGTCGCCGCGATCGCGCAAACCCGTTCACGCATTGATGCCGCGCTGGCCGAAACGGCGGCGCAGGCGGAACAGGCAAATCTGAACATGCAGACGGCCAGCAATCGCGGTCAGGCCGGCCTTGGCTGGCATCTGAGCGCCACGGCACAGATCGCACAGGAAGCGGAATTCGCGCGGACCCAAATCGGATTGCTGGAACAGGTCGTTGACGCCCCCGAAGAGGTCGTTGCGTCGAATGTTGCGTCCTATGCGCCGGCCTTTCCGATCACCGCCCTGCCACGTTCTGGCGAATACCGCTGACACGGCTGCGCTGTCGTTCCCGCCAGATGATCAGCAGCCCTCCGGCTGCGATCAGGACCGCGCCGGGAAACAGCGCATCCCACGGGGTTTCGCCAAAGAACAGCCACCCCAGCCCAAAGGCCAGAGGGATGCCGAAATAGCTGAACGGGGCAAGGTTGCTTTGTTCGGTCATGCGGTAGCTGATCACGAGAAACAGCACCGCTGTTCCGCCAAAGCCGCCCATCGCCGCGATCCAGCCGAGGTCGGCACCGGTCTGGATCGGGGTGAAGCCGCCAAATCCGAATGCGATCAGGACCGCGCCCGCAAGTGCTGCGAGCGAGCTGTACAGATTGACCAGGGCACTGGGCACATCGTCGTCCATCATCCGCGCGGTCACCCCGACCAGCGCGTATATTGCCGCTGCCCCAAGTGGCAGCAGGGCCGCGGGGGTGAATGTCTCTGATCCCGGTTGCATCACCAGGATGACACCGACAAAACCGATCAGAACGGCGCTCCACCGTATCCAGCCAACCCGTTCCCCCAGCAAAGGCACGGCCAGCGCCGTCAGGAACAGTGCGTTTGCATATGTTATCGTCGTGGCTGTGGCAAAGGCCATCTGCCCCAGTGCGAAGTAGAAACACAACTGCGCAACGGCCACAAAGGCACCGCGCGCGAGGGCCAGCCGCCATTGCCGTATGCGCAATTTGCGCCCCGCAAGGTGCCATTTCCGCGACAGGGCCAGCGCAAGCACGGTGGGGATGATCCCGAACAGGTTTCGCCAGGCCGACAGTTCGGCCGCGCTGTAGGTCGCTGACAGATGCTTGATCACCAGACCCATCGCATCAAATAGGGTCAGCGCCACAAGACTGAGGAATATGGCCAGGCCGGTACGGTCCGTGCTGCGCAAGGGGGGCTCGATTTGACAATGGAAGACCGGGCGACCCTACGGTGTTTGTCGCCCAAGTCACGCCAGAAATGCGGGAACGGATGTCGGGGCGGCGGATAGATTGTTGCCGAAATGAGGACAATCGCCGCATCTCTGCCATATTCTGTGAGTATACGGAGGCGTACTGGGGAGGGGAAAACGGATTGGAAAAGACATGAAACATATCATTTTCCTTGCCATGCTGAGTGTTGTGGCGGCCTGCGGCACGGCGCAAAACAAGGTCACGCGGTCACAGCCAGCCCCGTTGGGCATGTTCGGGATATCCCCCGATGCTGACGGTACGGTCTCGACCCGATCCTCGATTGATCTTTTGTCGTTTGGTTAATCATTCGGGTCGACGCGTCCGCGCATCGCCTTGACTTCTCCGCGCACTTTCTTGGCCTTGAGCCTGCGTTTTTTCGACCCGAGTGTGGGCCGCGTCGCAATGCGGCGTTTGGGGGCGATCAGTGCCTTTTCGATCAGTTCGGCAAGACGTTTGCGCGCGATGTCGCGGTTGCGGGCCTGAGAGCGGGTTTCGTCGCACTGGATGATCAGGGCGCCGTCCAGCGTCCAGCGTCGTCCGGCCAGCCGTTTCAGACGCGTCTTGACCGGGCCGGGCAGGCTGGGTGAACGCTCGGCTTCGAACCGCAGTTCCACGGCTGTGGCCACCTTGTTCACGTTCTGCCCGCCGGGGCCGGAGGCGCGCACGAATTGCTCGCTCAGTTCCCAATCCTCGATGGCGATGGTGTCGTTGATCCGCAGCATGACCGTGTGATACCGCGTCCGGTGGCAACGAAAAAGGGCCACCTGTTCGGGCGGCCCTTCTCGAAATGTTTCGGAGGGTGTGTCGGTTAGGTCAACCGACCAACCTGGCGGTCCTCACCGCGTGGGGTTGCCCTGGCAGGCGACCTCCCAAGTTGTTCCGACACCTCGCTCCAATACCTTTCCTGACACTGGATCACCTCCTTTTCATTTGTTGAACTCAGGTCCAGCTTTGCACAGCCGGGAAATATGTCAACGCATTTCGGCAGGGGAGGACATCCGCGCCGTGATTGCGCGGAACGGAGCCAAAGCAATGAGCGCCAGGCTGAGCTTGACCGCCCAGTCGGCAACGGCGAGCGACACCCAGAGCGGGGCCGCGGGGCCAAAGCCGAGGATCGGCAGGACGTCGCCCGCCCAGGACACGTCATTGCCCGGCTCGATAAAGGACAGGCTGGCCGAAAAGGCGATGGCAAAGAACAGCGCCGTGTCCACCGTACTGCCGATCAGGGTCGAGACCAGCGGCGCTTTCCACCACGCACCGTGCCGCAGGGCGGAAAAGATGCCGATGTCGAGCAGTTGGGCGGTCAGGAACGCAAGGCCGGACCCGATTGCGATGCGCAAAGTGACGGCCGGATAGGTAAAGCCGTCGCCCTGCAGCATCACCTGCGTGCCGATCAGCGAGCAGAGGACACCAACGATGAAGCCCGCGAACACAACCTTGCGGGCCGCCTGCGCGCCGTAGACGCGGTTCATGATGTCGGTCACCAGAAAGGCCAGCGGATAGGTGAATGCCCCCCAGGTCAGCCAGTTGCCGAACAGGAACTGAACGAGGATATTGGAGGCCACGACGATGGCGGCCATGGCGATGATGCCGGGAAGATGTGCGCGTGTCATAATGTTTGCCCGTTTTTGCAAGGTTGCGGCGACTTGGTTCCGATGGGAACCCGGGCGTCTTAGTCGCAGCGCGCCCCGCCCGCAAGCGTTTCCGTGAGCGCATATTCCACCAGCTCGCTGGCCTGGATCGACAGAAAATTGTTGTCCGACACCATGCTCAGGCAGACCGCCCCGCTGTCCGAGGTCCAGACGGACAGCCCTTCGAGATTGTCATGGGTCCGCAGCGTCGTGGTGAGCAGGGTTTCGGGGTTCAGGGTGTCGCCCGTTGGATCGACACGGCGAATACGTGTTCGAAACCCCAGCGCGGAAAAGCTGCGTTCGAGAATGTAGAGCAGCCCGTCGGGCCCGAAATCCGCGCCCGTCGGCGCAAACCCTTCGGAGCGGGGAAGATATGCGACCACCGTCCACCGATTGTCCTGAAATCGGTAGATCGGGAACGGCCCGCCGCCGTTATGCGGGTTTTCGGGCAGGGTATACAGGGCCCCGTCGGGTGCGATGGCCAGAGCTTCGAGTGCGCCATTGGCCGGCAGGTCGTGGAATGCGCGCGGGCTGGGCAGAACCTGTCCGCTCAGCGTGCTGACTTCGGCGGGGGCTTCGTAGCTGAGAAACGTCTTGCCGTCGGCCACGGCAAGCCCTTCGGTGTCACGATGGGGAAAGGGCAGCATCACATCCGTGACGTTGGCGATGCGGGCGGTCTGCCCGTCGCGCAGGATGTCAAAGCGGTAGCCCGCGCCCCGGTCTGAAAGAACCAGCGCCGTGCGCCCTGCGTCCTCGACCTCGATCGCGGACACGCCGCCCAGACCTGTCAGCGGCATCGTGCGCAGAAAGGTGAGCGGTTCGGCCAGCGATGCGGACGCGGAGAGGATCAGCGCGAGGCCAGAACACCCGTGCATTGCTGCGGCAAATCGCCGACGCGCAGGTCGCGGCGGGGTGTGGGGGCCGGTGCGTTCGGATCGCGCGGCACCGGTGGCGGCGGGTTCAGGATGTCGTCCACCCATGCCTGTGCATCCGCGCAGCCATCGCCGGGCGGTGGCGGTGCCTGATCGACACAGCCCTGCGCCCCGGGCGGACAGCGCAGCCGCACATGGAAATGAGCGTAGTGCCCGTACCAGGGTCGGATCTTGTTCAGCCACGCGCGATCGCCCTTTTCATCGTTACACATCTGCACCTTGGCACCGGGAAAGATAAAGATGCGCGCAGTCCGTTCATCCTGCGCTGCGGCCTTGATGATCTCGTGTTGGGCGGGTGTCCAGTTGGAATTCGTGAACGCTCCCTTTGCGCGGCGCATCGAGATCGAACTGATGCTCTCGCGCTGGGCCACTGACAGGTTGAGGTTGGTCGCGGGCAACATCCAGATGTCGGCATCAAGGCCGATCTGGTGACTGCGGTGCCCGCCGAACATCGGCCCGCCGCGCGGCTGGCTCAGGTCGCCGATATAGAGGCCGTTCCACCCCGGCTGCTGTGCCGCCCTGGCGCTGAGTTTCTGCACGAAATCCAGAAGTTCGGGATGCGCCCAGTTGCGGTTGCGGCTGAGGCGCATGGCTTGCCATGTCGGTCCGGTCTCGGCCAGTTGCTCGGCCCCGGCAAGACAGCCACGCGAATATCCGCCGAATGCGGCGGCGTTCTGCATCGAGGCGCGGCGTTTGGCGGCAAACTGGTTTTTGGCGACGGACTGCAGGATGGCCGAATTCCCGTCCGCTTGCACGGTGCCTTGTGTTTCGATATCGGCGGTGCTGGCGCAGGCGGCGACGAACAGGAAAGCGGCAAAGCCTGCGGTCAGGATGCGTTTGCGGCGCATGACAGCCATTGGTCAAATCTCCCCTCTTGGGTTGACCCAGCGTAGCATGACCAGCCCCAAAAGAAAGAGCCCGAGCAGGGGAGCGACGCCCAGTTGCGTGCTGCCGGTCACCGTCGTGGCAACGCCGATGAGGAAGGGGGCAATAAAGGCTGTCGCCCGTCCCGTCAGACCGTAGAGCCCAAAGCTTTCTGTTGGCGCTGCGGGGTCGCAATGGCGCACCATGAGTGTGCGGCTGGCCGATTGCATCACGCCGCCCATGCCGCCGATCAGCACGCCGCAGATATAAAAGATGATATCGGGGGCCATGGACCCTTGGGCCAGGGCGATGCCGAACATCGTTTCCCGTGACAGGTTGACCAGCACGAGACTGACCCCCATCAACACCAGGATGGTGGTGATAACCACAGGTTTGGGGCCAAACCGTTTGTCCGCATGGCCGCCGACATAGCTGAAGACCGAGGCGCCGATGGCGGCGATGATCCCGAACACGCCGACTTCGACCACGCTGAAATCCAGCACCAGCAGCGCGAATGTGCCGCCAAAACTGTACAGCCCGTTGAGCGCGTCGCGATAAAGCATCGACGAGCCGAGATAGGCGAACAGGCTGCGTTTGGCAGGCAGCGCGCGCACCGTGTTCCACAATCGCGAAAGGGCCGCACCAACCGAGGTGCGGGTGCCGGTGGGACGTACCTCGCGCACCCACAGAAAGTAGGGGATCATGAACACCGTGAACCAGATTGCGACGAAAGGCCCGGCAAAGCGGGTCCCCGCGCGCATTTCGGCGTCAAGCAGCCCAAAGAACGGATCGAGCCCGATCAGGGTCTTGCCGTTGCCCTGTTCGGCGAACAGGAGCAGGATCAGAAACAGCGACAGCACCCCGCCCGCATAGCCAAAGCTGAAGGCCGAGCCGGAAATCTGCCCGATCTCTTCTTCGGTTCCAAGCGAGGGGAGTTGCGCGTTGATAAAGATCAGCGCGTATTCCGCGCCGATGAAACCGAAGGCAAAGGCCATCAGCATCCACATCAGGTTGCTGCCGTCAGGTTGCGTGAACCACAACGCCCCGGCCCCGGCGACCAGCATCAGCGAAAACCCGATGATCCAGGGGATACGCCGCCCGCCGGTATCCGCCAGCGCACCGAGGATCGGTGCACCAAATCCGATGATCAGCCCCGTGATCGTCAGGGTGAAGGACCACATCGCCTGTGCATTGGCCTTGGCCAGTTCCGTTTCGGCCCCCTGCGCCAGAAAGTTTTCGCTGGCGAGCGACACAAAGAACGGCCCGAAAATGAACGTCAGAAGCACCGTGTGGTAAGGCTGACTGGCCCAATCGAAAAAGAACCACCCCCAGATACGCTTTTTCACACTGACCCCGGTCATGCCCTGTCCCCCGCCGTCTTTTTTGTTTGGGGAACCAAAGCAGGCCGCGGGCCAACTGGCAAGAAAAGGTTCTGCGTCAGGCGGCCGCGTGCAGCGGCGGGTGCACCGTATCCTGCATCGGGGGCCACGGGCGCAGGGATTCCGCCCTGATCCAGGCCGCAATCCATTCGGGTATTTCGGGGGACTGGACGTTTACGCCCATTGCGGCCAGCACCCTGTCTGTTGTCACGATACCGTCCGCGTCCGTCGCGGCGGCGCGGTACAGAACGTGGCTGGCGCAGTCCCCGTTCGATTTCCACATGGACTGTTCGATATAGATGAACCTGTCATCCCAGCATACCGCACGGCTGCGCGTCTCGAACCGTTCGAAGGCGCGCAGACGGCGGCGGTAGCGCACGGAAGATCCCGCCATGGTCAGGCCCCAGTTTTGCGCCCGGATGGCAGTCATCAGCCCGGCCCGCAGACCCATGCCAAGACGGCCAAGATCATAGAGCGTGAGCGCGCGCCCGTTGTTCAGTTCCTGGAAAACGTCCAGATCCCATGGCCATACCATGTGCTGCGAGACGTGCACGTCCGTCAGCCCGAGCGCTGGCTGGCGGCTGGCAAGAAACATGTCTTTGGCGAGGCGGACAAAGGGAAACATGGGCCAATACTCCTGTCTGCCTTACATGCGGCGACAGGGCGAAACTTCAATGGGTTTGATGATGTGACCTTGCGCCACTTGGCGCCGCGTCCTAGGTCTTGGCAAACAAAAGGGACGCAGCATGCTGGCCATCTACGAATTGATCCAACTGATCCTCAGCGTTGTCTACATGATCATGATCGTGCACATCATCATGAGCTGGCTGATCAGCTTTCAGGTGCTTAACCTGCACCAACCCATTGTCGGGCAGATCTGGCAGGGTCTGAACAAGCTTCTGGAGCCGATCTATCGGCCGATCCGCCGGTTCATGCCGGACACCCATCCGCTGGACCTTGCCCCGCTTGTGGCCTTTGTCGCGCTGATTGCGCTGCGGTCCATCATTCTGCCTGCGCTCTTTGGTCTGCGCTGATCTGGGGACTTGTTCACGGCCCGTTAAAATGTGATTCTGTATCAAACGAGCAGAACACATAAAATTTGACAGGGTTTTGAGACATGAGCAGTGCTGCCACGCTGTTGCGGGACGTATTCGGTTTCGACCGGTTCCGCCCCGGTCAGGAAGAGATCGTGGATGCCGTAACGGCGGGGGAAAACACCCTGGCGATCATGCCGACGGGCGGCGGTAAATCCCTTTGTTTTCAATTGCCTGCGTTGATGCGGGACGGGGTGACGGTGGTGATATCGCCGCTGATCGCGCTGATGCGGGACCAGGTGCGCAGCCTGCAAGAGGCTGGCGTGGCGGCCGGGGCGCTGACATCCGGCAACACGCCCGAGGAAACCGATGCCGTCTGGACCGCGCTTGAGAGAGGAGAGTTGAAACTGCTCTACATGGCGCCGGAACGTCTTGGCGCCGGGTCGGCCATTGGTATGTTGCGCCGCATCGGCGTCAGCATGATTGCCGTGGACGAGGCGCATTGCGTCAGCCAGTGGGGCCATGATTTCCGCCCCGATTACCTGCGCATCGGCGAATTGCGCCGCGCGCTTGACGTGCCGCTGGCCGCGTTCACAGCGACGGCGGACGCGGAAACGCAGGCGGAAATCGTTCAGAAACTGTTCGACGGGACACCGCCGCGTGCGTTCCTGCGCGGATTTGACCGGCCCAACATCCACCTCGCCTTTGCGGCAAAGAACGGGCCGCGCGCGCAGATCTTGAACTTTGCCGGGGCGCGCAAGGGGCAGTCCGGCATTGTCTATTGCGGCACGCGGGCCAAGACAGAAACGCTGGCGCGCGCGCTGTGCGATGCCGGGCACAGCGCCATTCATTACCACGGCGGGATGGAGGCCGAAGACCGCCGTATCGCCGAACGCCGGTTTCAGCAGGAAGACGGGCTGATCGTGGCGGCGACGGTTGCCTTTGGCATGGGCGTGGACAAACCGGATATCCGCTGGGTCGCTCATGCGGATTTGCCCAAGTCGATCGAGGCCTATTATCAGGAGATCGGGCGCGCCGGGCGCGACGGTGCGCCTGCCGAAACGCTGACGCTTTTCGGATCAGAAGACATCAAGCTGCGCCGTTCGCAAATCGACGAAGGGCTGGCCCCGCCCGAACGGCGCATGGCGGATCACGCGCGCCTGAATGCGTTGCTGGGGCTGGCCGAGGCGCTGGACTGTCGCCGCAAGACCCTGCTGGGGTATTTTGGCGAAACCGAGATCACCTGTGGCACCTGCGATCTGTGCGACAGCCCGGCGGATGTGTTTGACGGCACCACGGCGGTGCGCAAGGCCTTGTCGGCGATGTTGCGCACGGATGAATGGTTTGGCGCGGGGCATCTGATCGACATCCTGCTGGGGGCAAAAACGGACAAGATCAGGCAGCGCGGGCATGATTCCCTGCCGACATACGGCGTCGGCAAGGAGTATTCCAAGGGGCAGTGGCAGGCCGTGTTCCGGCAGATGATGGGGCATGATCTGGTGCGTCCCGACCCGGACCGGCATGGCGCGTTGCGGATGACCGATGCGGCCCTTCCGATCCTGCGCGGCAAAGCCGGCATCAACCTGCGCCGCGACACGATTGCGGCGGCGCTGGAACGGCGCCCGGCCGTCAGGGAGATGGTGTCAGAGGAAAACGCGCCCCTGCTGAGCGCACTGAAGGCCAAGCGGCGCGGGCTGGCCGAGGCGGCGCGCGTGCCTGCCTATGTGATTTTCCCCGACCGCACGTTGATCGAGATGGCGGAAAAACGCCCCGCCAACCTTGACCAGATGGCGCGGATCAGTGGCGTCGGTGCCAAGAAGCTGGACAAATTCGGCACCCCCTTCCTTGAGGTGATCAACGGAGAGGCGGCGGCCCTGCACCCGACGCGGCGCAAGCTGGCCGGGAAGGACGCGGGCGCAATTTACGACCAGTTGCTGGCTGCGCAGGCGGGTCTGGCGCGCGGGCGTGATGGAACCGACAAGCCGCTGAGTTGTTCGGCGTCGCAACTGGCCAAGGTGGCGCAACTGCGCGGCGGCGATGATGCGGCACTGGAACGGCTGCTGGGAGACCGCAAGGCAGAACGATTTGGCCCGGCGTTTCTGGACGTATTGCGGGACGCGGGCTAAGTCTGCCTGAAAGACATGGGGTGATGAGATGTTGGTGGTGATTTCGCCAGCCAAACGGCTGGACTGGGCGGATCGGGACGTGGAGACGACGACGCCTGCCATGCAGGGTGACGCGGTGCGGCTGGCACGCACCGCGCGCAATCTGACGCTGGGCAGGCTCAAGGCGCTGATGGACCTGAGCGACGATCTGGCCCGCCTCAACCGGGATCGGTTTCAGGCCTTTGAAGACACGCCTGGTCAGGACTTGACCCGCCCTGCGATGTTCGCCTTTGCGGGCGACACCTATCAGGGGCTGGATGCGGCAACATTCTCGGATCAAGACACCGCCTATGCGCAGGATCATCTGCGCATTCTGTCCGGCCTTTATGGCCTGTTGCGGCCGCTGGATGCGATTCAGCCCTATCGCCTGGAAATGGGCAGTCGGCTGAAGACGCGGCGGGGGATGTCGCTATATGAGTACTGGCGGAGTGATATCGCAAAGGCGCTGAACGCGCAGGCCGAGGCGATTGGTGCCGACATGCTGGTCAACTGTGCCAGTCAGGAATATTTCGGGGCGGTGCCGGTAAAGGTGCTGACGCCTCGGCTCATCACCCCGGTTTTCATGGAAGACAAAGGCGCGGGCCCGAAAATCGTGAGCTTTTTTGCGAAGCGGGCGCGGGGTGCGATGGCGCGCCACGTGGTGCGGAACAAAGTGTGCGATCTGGATGGAGTGCGCGCATTCGATACTGACGGCTATCGCTATCGGCCGGAGATGTCCGATGATCGCCGGTTGGTTTTCGCGCGGCCCTATCCGGTCTGACGCATCTCTTCGTCAATGTCGTCTGGTACGGGTGGCATGGCCGCGGGGGGGCACAGCTCTTTCAGCTTGCCGTGAATTTCGGGTTTGCGCAGCGGTTTGGTGAGGTAGTGATCAATGCCGCTGGCCAGAATGCCCTGATCGTCGCCTTCCAGAGCGTGCGCCGTCAGGGCGACAATCGGAACGTGGCCACCGCTGTCTGCCTCGATCTCGCGAATTTTCGTTGTTGCCTCTTTCCCGTCCATTTTCGGCATCGAGATATCCATAAAGATCATGTCAGGCGCAAAACTTTGGAACATCTCGACGGCTTCCTCGCCGTTGGTGGCGAACCTGAGGTCGATATTGGTGTCCTTGACCATCTTTCGAAACACCAACTGGTTTGTTTTGTTGTCTTCGGCGGCCAGGACCCGCATCTGGCGCCTCTCGGGTTCTGACGCCGGTTCTGACGCCGGTTCGGGCGCGTCCTGCCGTGTCACCAACGGGCCGACGGATTGCAGATGCCGGAACAGGTCGGCGCGCGGCAGCGGTTTCTGAAGCAGCGCGTGCAGGTGTTTTGCGCCGGGATCATTTGCCGCGAAACCGGTGTTTGAACTGAGCAGGATGACGGGTGTCAGGTTGCCCTGCATGCGCAGCAATTCCGCAAATTCCAGCCCGTCCATTCCGGGCATGTTGTGATCGGTCAGAACAAGGTCGATGTCGTTCAGGTGGTTCATCGCCTCTTCGGCGCTGGCGCAGGTGACCACGCCAAGGCCGATCTGTTCCAGTTGCCGGCGCAGAATGGTGCGGTTGGCCTCGATATCATCGACCACCAGCACGCGCCGAAGACCGGCGGGGACCGGTGGTTGCGAGGGCAAGTCCGCCGCGCCCAGTTGCAGCGGGATCCTGAAGCCGAAACAGGACCCCACGCCATCTTCGCTGGTCACCCAAATCTCGCCCTGCATGAGCGCGATCAGGCGCTGCGAGATCGCCAACCCGAGGCCGGTGCCTTCGAATTGCCTGTTGCGCTCGTTTTCGACTTGATTGAATTCGCCGAAAATGTGGGCGATCTTGTCTTCCGGTATGCCGATTCCGGTGTCTTCGATGGCGATGTTGACCATCGCCTGCCCGGTATCAATATCCGGCACACCGGTGACGCGCACCAGAACGTGCCCTTGGGAAGTGAATTTGACCGCGTTGCCCATCAGGTTGGTCAGCACTTGTCGCACCCGCCCCGGATCACCGATAAATACTGTCGGCAGGAACAGGTCGTAGTCCACCAGAAGCGTGAGGTCCTTGTCACGTGCGGAGGGTTGCAGCAGCATGATGATTTCGTGGATGCAGCGTTCGAGGTCGAAAGGTTCGGGTTGCAATTGCAGCTTTTGGGCTTCGATCTTGGAGTAGTCCAGAACGTCGTTGATGATGACCAGCAGGGCTTCGCCCGAATTCTTGATCGTGTCGACATAGAGTTGTTGTTCTTCGCTCAGGCCGGTATCGGCCAGCAATTCCGCCATCCCCACAACCCCGTTCATCGGGGTGCGGATTTCATGGCTCATGTTCGCAAGAAACGATGACTTGGCGCGGCTGGCGGCCTCTGCCTCGGCACGGGCGGCTTTGAGTTGTTTCTCGTGTTCGACGGATTCGGTGATGTTGAGACCGAGCGAGACGATATCGCCGCCTTGTCCGCGCCGGTCCACCAGTTTGACATACTGATCGTTCCAGAGCCGAATCGTGATGGGTTCGGGCACGGGCTGCATCCAGCGATCCGTCATCATTTCGCGCCAGTCCTGCGCGGCCAGGTTGCCGGTGTTTACGATCCCCTCGTCCGTCAGGGCCTGCAGGATGGTGACATAGTGTACGCCGGGGCGAATGATTTCGAGCTTGTCGAAGATGGCGAGATAGCTGCTGTTGGCGGCAATCATCCGGTTGTCGGAGTTGAAGAACGCAAAGCCATCGGTGATCGTCTGGACGGAATGCCACAGCCGTCTTTCCGCGATCTCGACCTTTTGGTTGGCTTGCCCCAGTTCGGTTTTGACGCGTTCGTTTTCGGTTTTGACGTTGGCAACCTCGGCGCGTGTTTCGACGATTTCGCCTTGCAGCGCTGCCGCGTGCCGCCCAAGCTTGCGATTGGCCGCTGACAATTCCGCCTGCTTGAGTTCAAGCAGCCGTTCGGCCGCAAGTCGCCCCCGCCGTTCCAGGGCCAGCTTGTTTGCCAGGCTCATTTCAATGCTCCGCCAACATCTTGTTGCAGCGCTTATGTCACCATGGTGGTGAAGATCGACTTAACCCCTGACCGCCGAAACATTTGCACGGCCCCTATCAGGCGTGGCAGGCTTGCCGCGCACCCGCCACCCGTAAACCGGAGCCCTGTCATGCGTCGTTTTATTCTGATCTTCCTTGCCGTGATCTGGGCAGGAGGCGCGATCGCCCAACAGATCGTGCCGGATGACCGTTATGTCGTGACGCGGGACATGGACTTTTTCGGGGCCGATCGAACGGCGCTGTTTGACACGAGTTTCGACGCCTGCCAGCGCGCGTGCAGTGCGGATGGGCAATGTGTTGCCTTTACATTCAACAGCCGGTCAAACGCCTGTTTTCCCAAGTCTGCGATCACCGAGAGCCAACCCTATGCCGGTGCGCTTTCCGCTGAACGTGTGCCGGTTGATCCGGGTCTGCAACGCGCCGCCGCAGACCGTGCGACCCGCCTGGGGGTCAGGGATCAGGACGCGGATGCGGCGCGGGCGCTGGCGCAGGCCATCGGGCCGCGTTACCCGGTAAACGGCCAGACGGTCGAAACCCTGTTGGCAGCGTCCCGCGCGGCCTGGGATCGCTCGGACCGCGCCGCCGCGCTGAACCGGACCGGGGCGGCGGTCGCGCTGAGCGACGCCCCCGATCTGTGGTCGCGCTATGCCTATATCGCGCTGAGGCTTGGGAACGACGTGTCGGCGGGTGCGCGCAACGCGGCCCGGCGCGATGCGGTGCCTGCCGCCTTGAACGCCTATTTGCGCAGTACCAGCCCCGGCGCGCAAACAAGCGCGTTGCAGGGACTGGCACAGGCATTTGAGGCCAATCGGCGGGGTCGCGACATGGTGGCGGCCTTGCGTCTGGCCCAGTCTTTGCAACCACGAGACGACATCGCCGCAGCACTGGACGACGCAATCGCCAAATACGGATTCCGGGTGGTGGATACCCGCGTCGACAGCAATTCGGCCCAGCCCCGGATCTGCGCGACTTTTTCCGAGCCACTTGTGCAGGCCGGTGTCGATTATGATCCGTTCGTGCGCAGCGAGGCGCAGGGCCTGGTCGTCCAGGTCAGCGGCAATGATCTGTGTCTGGACGGGGTCACGCATGCAGAGCGGTATCGCGTGACATTGCGGTCGGGCCTGCCCGCTGCAAATGGGGACGTGCTGCACAAGGACGTGGCGTTGACCCTTTATGTGCCCGACCGCGCGCCGGTGGTCCGGTTTCCGGGCCGGGCCTATGTGTTGCCGCGCAGTTCGGGGGCGAGCATTCCTGTCGAGACGGTCAACATCGACACGGTTGATCTGGTGTTGAGCCGGGTCAGTGACCGCAATCTGGTGCAGTCGATCAGGGGCGATTTCTTTGGTCAGCCGCTGTCAGGCTGGCAGCAGGATCAGTTCAACGATCAGATCGCGCAAGAGGTCTGGCGTGGAACGGGAGAGGTGCAGGGCGAGCTGAACCGGGTTGTCACCACGCGTCTGCCCCTGGGGGACGTGCTTGAGGACCAGCCGACCGGCATTTACGTCCTGAATGCGCGCGAGGCGGGCAAGGGTGCCTATGATGCGCCGATTGCGTCGCAGTGGTTCGTGTTGTCCGATCTGGGCATCAGTACGTGGCAGGGCAATGACGGGCTGACTGCGGCAGTGCGCGCCCTGAGTGATGCAAGCCCGGTCGCGGGTGCGCAGGTGCGCCTGATCTCGAATGCAAACGCGGTGCTTGGTACGGTGGTAACGGACGCGCAGGGCTTTGCCCGCTTTGATGCCGGTTTGGCGCGCGGACGGGGTGCGGCGGCCCCGGCGGTGGTTCAGGTCGAGGCCGGGGATGACTTTGTGTTCTTGCCCCTGACCGATCCCGCTTTTGATTTGTCGGATCGTGGGGTGCAGGGGCGTGCGCCCGCCCCGCCGGTCGATGTTTTCCTGACCACGGACCGGGGGGCCTACCGCCCCGGTGCGACGGTGTTTGCGACCGCGCTGGCACGGGATGACCGGGCGCTTGCGGTGCAGGGGTTGCCCCTGACCGCGATCCTGAGCCGCCCTGACGGCGTGGAATACACGCGAACGGTCAGTGGCGCGGGCCAGGCTGGCGGGCATGTCTTTTCCCTGCCTCTGGCCGCAACCGTCCCGCGCGGCACCTGGCGGATTGCCGTGATGGGTGATCCGGAGGCGCCGCCACTGGCCACCGCAACCGTTCTGGTCGAGGATTTCATCCCCGACCGCATCGCCGTGTCCGTCGAAATGGACAAAGGCCCGCTGTCCCTGACCGCACCCGGCGCCATGCGGATAGATGCGCAATACCTGTTTGGTGCGCCGGGCGCTGATCTGGTTGTCGAGGGCGACGTGCGGGTGCAGCGTCGTGACAGTATCGAGGGGTGGCCGGAGTATCGCTTTGGTCGACACGATGCGCAGTTTTCGACGCAGCGCAGCTATTTCGACGGCGGGCGAACGGATGCGGATGGAATCGCGCAGGTGACCTTTGCACTGCCCGAGGTCGAGGTCGAGGCGGAAGGCGTTCTGCTTGAAGCGGTCGCTTTGGTGCGTGTTTCGGACAGTGGCGGCCGACCGGTCGAGCAATCGGTCACGCGGCCGGTGGCGCCTGCTGGACCCGTCATCGGCATCCGTGCCGGTTTTGACGATGTGCTGCCCGAGGGGGGGACGGCACGTTTTGATCTTGTGGCTTTGGGGGCGCGATCCCTGCGCGTGCAGTGGACCGTCAACAGGGTCGAGACCCGGTATCAGTGGTATCAGCTATATGGCAACTGGAACTGGGAGCCCGTCACCCGGCGCATCCGGGTCGCGCGTGGTGAAATGGAACTGGGCACTGTTCCGCAGCCGTTTGAGGTGGCCACGGCGTGGGGCGACTATGAACTGGTGGTCGAGTCGCAGGGTGCGACCTACACGGCCAGCTCGGTCGGATTTTCCGCCGGTTGGTACGGTGGCGCGGACAGCAGCGCGACGCCGGACCGTCTTGATCTGTCACTGGATGCACAGAGTTACCGCATTGGCGATACAGCACAGGTGCGTTTTGTCGCGCCGTATGACGGCATTGCACTGGTGTCCGTCCTGTCCGGCGACGTCATTTCCCGGCAGGCCATCCCCGTTGCAGCAGGCGAAACCCGTCTGCCGCTTGAGGTGACCGGGGCGTGGGGTACGGGGGCGTATGTCACGGCCTCCGTGTTGCGCAGTTCGGATGCCGGGCGCGGCCCGGCGCGGGTGCTGGGCCTTGCCCATGCCAGCGTTGATCCGGGGGACAAGGCGCTGCGCGTCAGCATCGCGGCGCCGGACGCCACCAACGGGCAGGCCGGCACGACAGATGTCACGGTGCGGGTCGATGGCCTGAAGGGCTCCGCCGGTTTCGTGACGCTGGCCGCTGTGGATGTCGGGATCCTGAACCTGACGCGGTTTCAAGCTCCGGACCCGCAGGGCCACTATTTCGGGCAGCGGCGATTGGGTGTTGAACTGCGCGATATGTACGGTCGCCTGATCGACGCAACCAACGGAGCCATGGGCACCGTGCGGTCGGGTGGCGACGCGGCACGCGGCATGGAACGCGCGGGCCCGCCCCCGACCGAAGCTGTCATGGCGACCTTTTCCGGCCCTGTGCCGGTCGGACCGGACGGCACCGCGACGATTTCGATCCCGCGCCCGAACTTCAACGGGTCGATCCGTCTTATGGCTGTGGCCTGGTCTGATCGGGGCGTCGGGCAGGCTGCGCGGGACATGCAGGCGCGCGATCCGGTGGTGATCTCTGCGGCGCTGCCACGGTTCATGGCCCCCGGCGACACCAGCCGGGTGATGCTGGACTTTGTCCACGCCGCAGGTGAACCCGGCACCATGGCGCTGTCCGTCACCTCAACGGGTCTGGATCTGGGCGCGGCACCTGCGCAGATCGAACTGGCAAGGGTGGGGACAGTGCGCGTTGCCGTGCCGGTCAGCGCCGATAGGGTGGGGGATCACCGCGTCGACGTGGTCCTGACCACGCCGGACGGGGCAAAACTGGTCAAATCGCTGACCCTCGGGGTGCGCGCCAACGACCCGGTGACCGCAACGACCCGCCGCTTTGAACTGGGGGCGGACGAAGTGCTGACATTTGATGACAACGTGCTGGCAAATCTGCGCCCCGAAACCGCCCGTGCCACCCTGGCCTCGGGGCCGCTGGCGCGGTTTGATATGCCGGGCTTGCTGCGTCAGCTTGACCGGTATCCCTATGGCTGCACAGAGCAGGTGACCTCGGCCGCCCTGCCGTTGCTTTATGTGCCGCGGATTGCCGGGGCTGCGGGCATTGACGGGATTGGCGCGCGGATCGAATCCGCCATCACGCAGGTTCTGACGCGGCAGGCGAGCAATGGCGCCTTTGGGTTGTGGCAGGCGCAATCGGGGGATTTCTGGCTTGACGCCTATGTGACCGACTTTCTGACCCGCGCGCGAACCGCAGGATATGAAGTTCCAGACGCATCCGTACGCGCGGCGCTGGATAACCTGCGCAATCGCATCAACTATGCGCCCGACTTTGATACCGGGGGCGAGGATATCGCCTATGCGCTGATGGTCCTTGCGCGGGCAGGCGCGGCCGCGATCGGAGATTTGAGGTACTATGCAGACACCAAGGCCGAAGCTTTCGCGACACCGCTGGCACGGGCCCAGCTTGGCGCGGCGCTGGCCAGTTACGCAGAGCAGACACGCGCGGACCGGATGTTTGGATTGGCACAGGATCTTGCCCTTCGATCAGCCGGGCAAACGTCTGGATGGCGGGATGACTATGGCACGCCGCTGCGCGATGCGGCGGGACTGTTGCACCTGGCCGCCGAAGCGGGCAGCCGGGCCGTGGATCAGGCGCGGCTGTCGTCGGGGATCACCGGATTTTCGGGGCGGTTGTCCACGCAAGAGGCCGCGCAGGTGCTTATGGCGGCCCAGGCATTGCGCAGCGGCGCCGCACCGGCGGTGCTGAGCGTTGATGACGTGCCGGTGGCCGGCCCTGTCGTCCAGACGCGCACGTCCGGTGACAAAGTGTCGGTCATACGCAATCTGTCAGGAGTTGCGCAGGACGTGACCTTGACAACCTATGGCGTGCCGCTTTCCCCGGTTGAGGCTGGCGGATATGGCTACAGCATCACGCGCAGCGCCTATGATCTGGACGGCAATCCGGTGTCTGGCCCGTGGCGCATCGGTGAACGGCGGGTGATCGTGCTGCGGGTTGTCCCGTTTGAAGAGGTCGGCGCGCGCCTGATGATCGACGACCCGCTGCCTGCGGGTATCGAGATCGACAATCCCAACCTGCTGCGTTCGGGTGATGTGCGTGGGCTGGATTGGCTGACACCGGCAGTTCCTCAATACGCGGAATTTCGCAGTGACCGGTTTCTTGCCGCCGTGGATCACCGCAGCGACGCGCCGTTTGAGCTGGCCTATATCGCGCGGGCGGTCAGTCCGGGGGAATTTCACCATCCCGCGGCACTGGTCGAGGACATGTACCGTGCCGAATACCGCGCGGTCACGGAAACCACACGCACGGTGGTGACCGAGTGATGCGACCGCACCTGCCGTTGTTTTTGTTGGCTGCGCTGCTGTTCGGCGCCGGGTTGTTCAGCGACATGTGGAATGACTGGGTTGCACGGACCGGGGTGCCATCCGTTCTGGCATCAACTTCGGTCGAGGTTCTGGACAGGAACGGCACCCTGATCCGGGCCTTTGCGGTCGAAGACGGGCGCATGCGTCTGGCAGTCGCACCGGGGTCGGTTGACGCCACGCTGACCGATATGCTGATCGGGTACGAAGACAAGCGGTTTTACGAGCACAATGGAGTTGACGGGCGCGCGATGCTGCGGGCCGCCGCGCAGGCGGTCACCTCGGGACGGGTCGTGTCGGGTGGATCAACCCTGACCATGCAGGTGGCGCGGTTGCTTGAAAACTCCGGCACCGGGTCCTTGAAGGGAAAGCTCCGCCAGATGCGACTGGCATGGGCGCTGGAACGGCGGTTGAGCAAGGACGAGATCTTGCATCTCTACCTGCAGCACGCGCCATATGGCGGACGGATCGAGGGTGTGCGGAGCGCCGCCCTTGTCTGGTTTGGAAAGGAACCTGCGCGGCTGTCATTGTCCGAAGCTGCGTTGCTGGTGGCCTTGCCGCAATCGCCCGAAATGCGCCGTCCCGATCGCCACCCGAAAGCGGCCCGCGCGGCACGGGACAGGGTTTTGGCGCGCATCGGAGAGGCCCCGGGCGTGGCGGATGTACCTGTCGCAATGCGCCCCATGCCCCGTCTGGCGCCGCATCTGGCCGATGCATTGCAGAGTGATGCGCCATCCGTGCCCCGGTTCGCAACGACGCTGGATGCTGCGGTGCAACGCAAGATGGAGGCCCTGGCCAGAACCTATGCCGTCGGGCAAGCCGCGGGTGTGTCTGTTGCGTTGATGGTCGTCGATCACGGCGCGGGGACAGTTCTGGCACGGGTGGGGGCGCCGTACTATACGGATAGGTATGGAGCGCAGGGGTTCGTTGACATGACCCGTGCGAAACGCTCTCCGGGATCGACGTTGAAACCGCTGATCTATGGGCTTGCCTTTGATCGCGGTCTGGCGCATCCCGACACGGTGTTTTCGGATCGCCCGACCCGGTTCGGGCGCTATGCACCGCAAAACTTTGACGGGCAGTACCGCGGGGATGTCACGGCCCGAACGGCACTGGCGCTGTCGTTGAACATACCGCCCGTCGCCCTGACAGAGGCTTTGGGCCCGCAGCGGCTGATGGCGGCGTTGCGTGCGTTCGGGGCCGAACCGGTGCTGCCGGGCGGCGCACCGGGACTGGCGGTGGCGCTTGGCGGTGTGGGCCTGAGCCTTGAAGACCTCACGCGGGTCTATGCGGGTCTTGCGCAGTTGGGACAGGCCGTGGACGTCACCGAACTGCCGCGCGATGCCAAAGTGTCGGTGCCTGTGCTGGCGCCGCGCGCGGCCTGGCAGGTGGGTGATATCCTGCGCAGTATTGCACCGCCGGCAGGGGCACCCGCTGGCCTCGCGTACAAGACAGGCACGTCATATGGGTACCGTGACGCGTGGGCGTTCGGCTATGACGGGCGTCACGTGATCGGTGTCTGGATCGGGCGACCGGACGGCACCCCGGTGCCCGGTTCCTTTGGTGCTGATCACGCCGCACCACTGTTGTTCGAGGCGTTCGGACGTTTGAAGCCCGCGCTTGATCCCGCACCGCCGCCACCGGCGGACGCGCTTATCTTGACCACTGCGAAATTGCCCGCACCCTTGCGCCGTTTCGGACAAGACAGACCCGGCATATCAGGCCCATCGCTTGCCTTTCCACCAGACGGGGCCGTACTGGAGCAACCGGAAACAGTGGTCAAGGTCGATGGCGGCATTCTGCCCCTGACCGTTCTGTTGAACGGAGCGCCCGTTGTGACGGGTCAGCGCGGACGCAATATCCAGGTGGGCCTGCCGTCGCGCGGGTTTTCCGACATTGCCGTCATAGACGCCGGAGGCAGATCAGCCCGCATCACGGTCGAGCTGCGCCCCTAGCGGCGGCCCTCGTGCAACCAGGCGCCGGTGATCAGACCGGCGGCAAGCAGCAACACCAGCCAGGGCGGCAACAGGGCCATCTGGCGGACATCCTGCGTTTCATACGCCCCGCGCGGGGTGATCCCGATCCAGCCGCGCCCGGCGGCGGGGCGGTTTTCGCGCACTGTGCGGATGCGGGGAATGCCATCTTCGATCCGCAGGACGCCGCCTCGGGTGCCGGTCACGCGATCCCCGAGAATGTCAGCGGTCGCAATCGTGGCCTCGAATTCCTTTGGCGCGGCAGGGCCGAGGCCGATCACGGTGCTTTGCTCTGCGTTTTCCAGGCGATAGAGGCCGATTTCAGGTCCGTCAAAAAGGGTTTCGAACTGACCGGGTGCAACCTCGTCCAGCGTCAGCTCCGTGGTGTTTCCCCCGGGGTCCGTGATGGTCACGGGTGGCACGCTGTCGGACAGGGTGCGGCGCTGGATGCGCATGGACTGGCCGGTGGCAAAGGCGGTCAGCGCCTCTTCCTCCAACTCGGGTTCTTTCATCATCCAGTGCGCGAGGCGGCGCAACAGTTCCAGTTGCGGCCCGCCCCCTTCATAGCCGCGATTCCACAGCCACGCATGATCCGAGGCAAGCAGGGCCACGCGCCCTTCCCCGACCCGTTCGAGAATCAGAAGCGGGCGGTTGTCCACACCTTCCATCACCACATCGCTGTCGTCACGTGCCGCAACGTCGACCTGACGCAGCCACCGGCCCCAGTCGCCCGCACCGGGCAAATCTGTGGTCACCGGGTGGCGCTTGCCGATATCGGACACGGTGGGGCGATACGCCTCTTCCAGCACGCGGGCCGAAGGTTCGGCGGGCATGACGGCCCCCAGAGGAGACCGGTAGAGGCTGTCCGCCCCTGCAAAATCCGGCCCCGCGGCGACAAGAACCGCGCCGCCGTCGCGAATGTATCGCGCCACGTTTTCCAGATAGAGCGATGGCAGGATGCCACGCCGTTTGTAGCGGTCAAAAATGATCAGGTCGAAATCGTCGATCTTCTCAAGGAACAACTCGCGCGTCGGGAAGGCGATCAGGGACAATTCGCCCACCGGCACGCCGTCCTGCTTTTCCGGAGGGCGCAGAATCGTGAAGTGGACCAGATCGACCGAGCTGTCGGATTTCAGCAGGTTGCGCCAGGTGCGCCCGCCCGCATGGGGTTCGCCCGACACAAGCAGCACGCGCAGGCGGTCGCGCACGCCGTTCATTTGGATCAGCGCCGTGTTGTTGCGGTCGGTCAGCTCTCCCTCCGCTTCGGGGACAGAGAACTGGATCACATTGCGCCCGCCATGGGGCAGTGTGACAGGCAGGGTGATGTCTTCGCCAATGCGCACGGTGAACCGCTGCGGTTCCGCGCCGTCAACCGAGATATCGAGGGCGGCAGTGCCGCTGTCCGTCGGGGCGGCGCCGCTGTCTTCGATGCGCAGGGTCAGTGTCACGGGTTCGCCGATGATGGCAAAGGCGGGGGCGTTCCTGACCAGCAGGCGGCGGTCCCAATCCGTTTCCTTGCCGGTCAGCAACAGGTGCATGGGCGCGGGCAAGTCGAACGGCAGGTCCGCATCGTGCACCTGCCCGTCGCTGATGGCGACAAGACCGGCAATCCGGGCGCGCGGTTCTTCGGCCAGCGCGTCCGACAGGGCGGTCATCAGCCGGGTGCCCGAGTCCTCGTCGCCATCGGGCACGGTGATACGGCGCACCTCGGTGCCCTCACGCGCAACCAACGCCGCCTCGATCGCATCTGCGGCGCTTTTGGTCTGGTCGGGGCGGTCGTGCAGGCGCTGGCTGGCGCTTTGGTCTTCGGCGAGGATCACGATGTCGCTCAGCGGTGCGCGGTCTTCTTCCTGCAGGGCCGGCCCGGTCAGGGCGGCCAGAAGGACAAGACCGGCAAGTCCACGCAGTGCCCAGCCGCTGAGCCCGCGCATGAGCGCAAGGATGACGCCGCCCGCGACCACGGCGGCCAGAACAGCCAGCACGGTCCACGGCAACAACGGGTCGAACAGAATGGTTCCGGTCATTGTCCCAGCCGATCCAGCAAGGCAGGTACATGGACCTGATCGCTTTTGTAGTTGCCCGTCAGCACGTGCATCACAAGATTGACGCCGAACCGGAACGCCAGTTCGCGCTGACGTTCCCCGCCAAACCCGCGCCCCACGGGCAACATGTACTGACCGTTAGATGTCACCGCCCATGCGGCGGCCCAGTCGTTGCCGCCGATGACAACCGGTGTGACCCCGTCATTGAGGTTGCGGAATGGCATGCCCTCGACCTGTTCGGCGCCGGGCGGGGCGGCTTCGACCCAGATCTCGCCATTCAGGTGGCGACCGGGAAAATCCTGAAGCAGGTAGAATGTGCGCGTCAGAACGTGATCCCGCGGGATCGGTTCCAGTGCCGGAATATCGAGCGGCGCCGCCAGATCCTGCAATTTACGTCCATTTGCACTGGCGGTGCCAAAGCCTGCGATATCCGCGTCCCGCGTATCAAACAGGATCAGACCGCCCGAACGCAGGTAGTCGTTCAGTTTCGCATAGGCCTCGCGGGAGGGGCGTGGCTGATCCGGTGTAATGGGCCAGTAAAGCATCGGGAAAAACGCCAGTTCGTCGGTTTCCAGATCGACACCGATGGGAGGTGCCGGTTCGACGGAGGTGCGAAAGAACAGGGTGTCAGACAGGCCGCGTAGACCGGCTTGGGCCACGTCGTCGATCTCTTTGTTGCCGGTGATCACATGGGCCAGCACAACCTCGGACGCCGCGGCAATCTGATCTGCCGGGCCTTGCTGGGCGCGGGCCGGGCCCTGGGGCAGTGTCGCAATCAGAAGGGCCACGCCGATGGCGGCAGCGCCACCCGCCCGCACCCGGCCTGTCAAACGTCCCGACAGGGCAAGCGAGGCGATGACATCTGCCAGCAGCAGCCCGATGGCAAGCCCCAGCAACAGCCCGCCCAGGGGCTGTTCAGGGACGATGATCAGACCCGACACCGCGATTCGTGCAGGCCATTGCGTCGCCTCAAGCGTGGCACCGGCGGTCAGCACATTGCGCGCAAGACTGCGATCGCCCGAGGTGTAGACACCCGGCAGCAGGTCGGGCCCGGCGGGGTCGGTTACCAGCCTGGGGCCCGCGACGCCCGGCATCGACCCCGCATCGCGCAGGGCGCCGAACCCGTCCATGACGATTTGCGGTGTCCAGATCGTGCCTTCGAGATCGCCTGCGCTGGGCGCTGAACTGGTCGAAGACACGGCCAGCCGTTCCAGCATTTCGACAAACAGACCCGACAGGGGCAGCGAAGACCATTCCGCATTGGCGGTGACGTGGAACAGCACGATCTGGCCCTGCCCGACCCGTTTGCGTGTGACGAGGGGGGTGCCATCGCTCAGCTCGGCGACGACGCGTTCGGCCAGTGTGGGATCGGGCTGGGCCATGACCTGTGCGGTTATGGCGACGTCAGCAGGTATCTCAAGGCCAAAGAAAGGCGAACCTTCCTTGAACGGGGCAAGGGTCTTGGGCGATCCCCAGCTCATCGCGCCACCCACGCTGCGCCCGCCGGACCGCAGGCGCACAGGCATCAGCGGATCCTCGTCGATGCGTGAAATGTCACTTGCGGCCACGCGGGGACCGGCAAAGCGCAGAAGGAGCCCGCCGTCCTCGATCCATGCCGAAATCGCCTCGGCCTCGCCATCTGACAGGGTGGCCACATCGGCCAGCACGATCACGTCCGGGTTGGCAGGCAGCACGTCGCCGAGCGCCCCGCGCAACAGGTCGGCGGTGGGTTCGAGGGCGCGCTCCAGGTAGTGCAGCGGCGACAGCAGTTCGAGCCCCTCGCGCCCTTCGCGGCCCGCGATCAGGGCAATTTCGCGCCGTCGCAGGCTGTCGTCCACCAGTGTCACCGCGCCCGAAGACCGCGCGCCCTGCACCTCGAAACGCGTCACCCGTGCGCGCAGTTCGGAGGGCAGGGAAAGGGATGTTTCCGCGCGGGTGTCGCCGGGGCCAAAGGCGGCATTGGCAGAGGCCAGGATGGCCGCGTTGCCCGCCGGGTCGCGCCCCTGTGCCAGCACTGTCACGCCACGCTCTGATCCCGGTGAAACCCGCAGTGCAGTCAATTCGATCAAACCGTCGACATAGGCGGCGGGCGTCAACGCGATCACGTCGGTCACGGCCTGGGTCACACGCACCGGCCCGCGCGCCTCAAGCGCTTCAAGAAGGCGGGCATGGGCCGGATAGGCCAGGGCGTCGCTGAACCAGACGGTCTCGAAATTGCCCTCGGGCAGGCGCGCAATCAGGTCGGCGGCATCCCCCGGTTGCCATGGCGCAGGCACGACGCCGGGCAGGCGCGCGGCGATGGTGTTGGCCGCCTGAAACACCGGTTGCTGGGGATCGGCCAGATGCAGCAATGCGACCTCGCGATTTGCGGTTCCGGCGCGGCGCAACTCGCCCGCGACCGCCTCGATCTGGCGCGGCCACTGCGTGGCCCCCGCCCAGCTGCCGTCCATCACGATCAACAGCGGTCCGGTGCCGGCCTGCCCGTCGTCTTCGGGGTTCAGCACGGGCCCCGCCAGCCCGACGATCATGGCCGCCACCGCCAACATGCGCAGCAGCAACAGCCACCAGGGCGTGCGGTCAGAGACGGATTCGTCGTCCTTCAGGCCCAACAGCAACGCGACGCCGGGAAAGCGCTGGCGGATCGGCGCGGGGGGTATGGCCCGCAGGATCAGCCACAGAACCGGCAGTGCGATCAGTGCAACCAGCAGCCAGGGCACCAGAAATCCGATGGGGCCAAAGACAGTCACGGCCGTTCCCTCCCGCCATCCAGAGCGCGCCAGATCCAGAGCAGGCCAGACTGTGCGGAGCTATTGGTGTGGTGCAGGCCATATTGCCATCCGGCCACGGAACACAGGTGCTGCAACTCGGCCTTGCGCGCGGCGAGGCGGTCGAGGTACCGGTCCCTGAGGTCGGACGCCTTGAGGGTTTCATGCTCCATCGTGCCGCCCATGCTTTCGAAAACGGTGCGGCCCCGGAACGGGAATGCTTCCTCTGCCGGGTCCAGCACGTGCAGCAACACGCCCCGCACCCCGCGATCTGCGGCCTTGGTCAGCGCGGTGCGGACCGCCTCGACATCGCCCATGAAATCCGAGATGAACAGCGCGCGGGCATGCGGCACCATTGCCCGGTGTTCGGGGGGGGCATAGTCGTCTTCGGCGTCTTCGGAAAATACCTCGGCAAGGCGCAGGATTTGCATGTTGCCCCGGCGCGGGGGCAGGCGGGTGCCCGTCAGCCCGACACGTTCACCGCCACGCACCAGCAGGATGGCCGCCGCCAGACCCAGCACGCGGGCGCGCTCGGCCTTGGTGCCCAGATCGGGTTTGGAGGCAAAGCGCATCGACGCGCCCTGATCGACCCAAAGCATCACCGACTGGGCAATCTGCCATTCGCGTTCCCGCACGAACTGCACATCGCCCATCGCACTGCGCCGGTGATCTATCATGCGACGGCTGTCGCCCAGCTGGGCCGGGCGGTATTGCCAGAAATCATCACCCGCACCGGCGCGCCTGCGTCCGTGATCGCCCAGCAGAACGGCCCCTGCCAGGTGCTCTGCCCGCGCAAGAAGTTCAGGCAGGCGCGCGGCCTCGGTTTCCGCCTTTTCGCGCAGGGCAACGGGGGTTGTCACGCGGCGGCCTCTTGGCGGCTCAGGGCGGCGGCGGTTTCCTCGATCAGATCGGACAGGCTGTCACCGCGCGCGCGTGCCGCAAAGTTCAGCGCCATGCGGTGGGACAGGACGGGGCGGGCCATGTCGATGACGTCTTCGGCAGATGGCGCCAGGCGGCCCTGCAACAAGGCCCGCGCCCGCACCGCCAGCATCAGCGCCTGCGCTGCACGCGGGCCGGGCCCCCATGCCACGGTTTCGCGGACCCGCGCCGAGGCGTCGGGTTCTTCGGGACGGAAGGCGCGGACCAGATCAAGGATCATTTCGACGACGCTGTCGCCCACCGGCATCCGGCGCAGCAGGGTCTGTGCCGCCAGCAATTCACCATCCGTGAAAACCGGCGCGGCCTGTGCATCCTCGACGCCCGTGGTGGCCAGCAGAATATCCCGCTCTGTTCCGCGGTCCGGATACAGCACGTCGATCTGCACAAGAAAGCGGTCAAGCTGCGCCTCGGGCAGCGGGTAGGTGCCTTCCTGTTCAATCGGGTTCTGGGTGGCAAGCACATGGAAGGGCACGCCAAGCGGGCGGTCCTGCCCGGCAACGGTCACCGTCTTTTCCTGCATCGCCTGCAGCAGCGCGGACTGGGTGCGCGGGCTGGCGCGGTTGATTTCGTCCGCCATCAGCAACTGGCAGAACACCGGGCCGGGCACAAAGCGGAACGCGCGTGTCCCGTCGTCGGCGGTGTCCAGCACTTCGGAGCCCAGAATATCGGCGGGCATCAGGTCAGGCGTGAACTGGATGCGGCTGCCGTCAAGGCCCATCACCGTGCTCAGGGTTTCGACCAGCCGTGTCTTGCCCAGACCGGGCAAACCGATCAGCAGACCATGCCCGCCGCACAACAGCGCCGTGAGCGTCAGGTCAACCACACGTTCCTGTCCGATAAAGCGTTTGGTGATCGAAGCCTTGGCCTCGGCCAGTTTGCCTCCCAACACTTCGATTTCGGTAACAAGGTCCTCTGCGTCGGTCATGACTTCTCTTTCATTCGGGATATACTCTATCTGATAACCTATTGCCTCGGGATGGAATGGCAAAAGATATGAATGGACAAAAAACCGTGACACCGGATGCCGAAGGGCTGGTTGCGTCGATCACTGCCGCCAAAACACGCGGTTTGCCGCCTGTGCATTTGTGGAATCCGCCGTTTTGCGGTGATCTGGACATGCGGATCGCGCGGGACGGGACGTGGTTTTACCAGGGCACGCCGATCGGGCGGCCCGGTCTGGTCAAGCTGTTCTCATCGATTCTCAAGCGTGAGGATGGCAAATACTTCCTCGTGACTCCGGTCGAGAAGGTGGGGATCACTGTGGATGACGCCCCGTTCGTTGCGATAGATTTCGAACCGGACGGTGAGGGCAAAGACCGGAACCTGACCTTTACCACCCATGTCGGCGATACAGCCGTGGCCGGGCCTGAACACCCGATCCGGGTGGAACGTGACCCCGAAACCGGCGAACCTTCGCCCTACATTCTGATCCGTGCGAACCTTGAGGCACTGATCGACCGCAAAAGCTTTTACCGGCTGGTTGATCTGTGTGTGCACGAGGGGGACTGGTTCGGGGTCTGGTCGGGGGGTCAGTTCTTTGGGGTGATCCCGTCGGCTGAATTGCCCTGAGCCGCTCTGGATGCGGGCTTGCGTCTGGCCTGGCAAACGGCTGCGATTCCCTCGCGGACGTTTTGATGGTGCTTGGCACCCGCGCGGGCTAGCCTGAGGGTCATGCCGAAGTTTGCCGCCAATCTGACACATCTGTGGGCCGAGTTGCCCTATCTTGATCGCTTTGATGCGGCTGCCGAGGCTGGTTTTGAGGCTGTGGAGGTTCTGTTCCCGTATGATGTGCCCGCCCCCGAGACGCAAAAGGCGTTGCGGCGCAACAACCAGCAGATGGTCCTGCTGAATGCGCCGGGGCCGAATTACACCGGCGGGCCACGTGGATTTGCGGCGATGCCGGGCGGTGAGGCGCGGTTTGACTACGACATGCGCCGTGCTGTGCGGTACGCGCAGGCGCTTGGAGCCGGGATCATTCATGTGATGAGTGGCGCGGGTGAAGGGAGTGCGGCCAAGGAAACGATGATAGCCAACCTCAAACGTGCGGCAAGCAACCTGCCCGAAGGTCTGTGCCTGACGCTGGAACCGCTCAATCAGGTGGCGCAGCCGGGGTATTTTCTGAACAGCTTTGATTTGGCGGCAGAGATCATCGACGCCGTGGGCGCGCCCAATGTGGCGCTGCAATATGACAGCTATCACGCACAGGTCATCACCGGGGACGCGCTGGGCACCTTCGCGGCGATGCAGCCCCTGATCCGCCACATCCAGATCGGCGATTCGCCGGACAGGACCGCGCCCGGCACCGGGCAGATTGATTTTACCGCACTCTTTGCCGCATTCGATGCCAGCGGCTATCAGGGTTGGGTCAGTGCCGAATATACGCCGAAAGGGCGCACGGAGTCCGGGCTGGGCTGGCTGCCGTGATGCTGCGCGGCACCGTTGGGTCGAACAGCTTTAATGCGCCTCGGCCCAGTTCTGGCCCTGCCCTGCATCCACGGTCAGTTTGACGTCCAGTTTCACCACCGGATCGGGCGCGTTTTCCATCACGTCGCGGGCGGCGGTGATCAGATCGTCCACCGCGCCGTCCTCGACTTCGAACAGCAATTCATCATGTACCTGCAACAGCATGGCGGCGGGCAGGTCCCTGATCGCGTCGGGCATGCGGATCATGGCGCGGCGGATCACGTCGGCGGCGGTGCCCTGAATGGGCGCGTTGATGGCCGCGCGGGCGGCAAAGCCTGCATGTGGCCCCTTGGCCCCGATATTGGGGGTGTGGATGCGTCGCCCGAACAGGGTCTGCACGTATCCGTGTTCCTTGGCGAAGGCTTTGGTGTCGTCCATGTAGGTGCGGATGCCGGGGAAGCGTTCGAAATAGCGGTCGATGAACCCCTGTGCCTCGGCGCGTGGAATGCGCAGGTTGCGCGCCAGCCCAAAGCCCGAGATGCCGTAGATCACGCCAAAGTTGATCGCCTTGGCCTGCCGGCGCACGTCTGGCGTCATCTCGTCCAGCGGCACGTCGAACATTTCCGACGCGGTGAGCGCGTGGATGTCGATACCGTCGTCAAAGGCCTGTTTCAGTTCGGGAATCCTGGCGATGTGGGCGAGGATGCGCAACTCGATCTGCGAATAGTCAAGCGCGACCAGCGTCTTGCCCGGTTCGGCAACGAACGCCTCGCGGATGCGCCGCCCTTCTTCGGTGCGGATTGGGATGTTTTGCAGGTTGGGATCGGTAGAGGCGAGCCTGCCGGTGGACGCGCCCGCGATGGAATAAGAGGTGTGTACGCGGCCCGTATCCGGGTTGATGTGGTCCTGCAGCGCATCCGTGTAGGTCGATTTCAGCTTGCTGAGTTGCCGCCAGTCCAGAATGCGGCGCGGCAGTTCGTGCACCGTGGCGAGGTCTTCGAGCACGTCGGCGCCGGTTGCATAGGCCCCTGTCTTGCCCTTTTTGCCACCTTCGATGCCCATTTCGTCGAACAGGATTTCGCCAAGCTGCTTGGGGGAGCCGACATTGAACTTGCGGCCCACGAGTTTATAGATTTCATCCTCGAACCCCGCCATCTTTTGCGCAAAGGCGTTGGACATGCGGCTGAGTGTGTCGCGGTCGACCCTGATCCCGGAGCGTTCCATCGCGGCCAGCACCGGCACCATGGGCCGTTCGAGCGTTTCGTAGACTTTTGTCACCTGCGCGCGGTGCAGTTGCGGTTTGAACTGCTGCCAGAGGCGCAGGGTGATGTCGGCGTCTTCGGCGGCATATTTGACCGCGTCCTTGATCGGCACCTGATCGAAGGTCTTGGCCGATTTGCCTGACCCCAACAGCGGCTTGATCGGGATGGGTGTGTGCCCCAGATAGCGTTCGGACAGCGTGTCCATGCCGTGATTGTGCAACCCGCCATGCATCGCGTAGGACATCAGCATCGTGTCGTCAATCGGGGCGACGGTGATCCCGATCTTGGCGAAAATCTTGGCATCGTATTTCATGTTCTGTCCGATTTTCAGGATACTGTCGTCCTCAAGCACGGGTTTGAGCATATCAAGCGCGGTTTCCAGCGGCATCTGCCCGTCCGACAGCGCGTCGGAGCCGAACAGGTCGTCGCCGCCCTGTTTGTGGATCAAGGGGATATAGCAGGCGTGGCCGGGGTTCACCGCCAGCGAAATGCCCACCAGATCGGCGGTCATTTCGTTCAGGCCGGTCGTTTCGGTGTCGACCGCGACATAGCCACGTTCATAGATCAGGTCGATCCAGGTTTGCAGGGCCCTGGCGTCGCTCACATGTTCATATGTCGCCGTGTCGAAACCGGGCGCGTCGGGGGTGTCCTGTGCTTCGGGTGCGGTGGGCTCCTTGATCTCGGGGGCCTCGACACCCAGCTGATCCGCGATGCGTTTGGTCAGAGTGCGGAATTCCATTTCGGCGAGGAATGGCATGAGTTGGTCAGGATGCGGGTCGCGCACCTCCAGATCATCAAGCGTGAAATCGAGCGGCGTGTTTTCGTCCAGCAGGACCAGTCTGCGCGACAGGCGGATCTGATCGGCGTGCGCGATCAGTGTCTCGCGGCGCTTGGGTTGCTTGATTTCGCCCGCGCGTTCCAGAAGCGCGTCCAGATCGCCGTATTCGTTGATCAGAAGGGCGGCGGTTTTCACCCCGATGCCGGGCGCGCCGGGCACGTTGTCGACGCTGTCGCCCGCAAGCGCCTGCACGTCGACCACGCGGTCGGGATAGACGCCGAATTTCTCGTGCACGCCGTCGCGGTCGATGCGCTTGTTCTTCATCGCATCCAGCATCTCGACCCCATCACCGACCAGTTGCATCAGGTCCTTGTCCGAAGAGATGATGGTGCAGCGCCCACCGGCGGCGCGGGCCTGCACGGCGAGGGTGGCGATGATGTCGTCGGCCTCAAAGCCTTCCTTCTCCTTGCAGGCGATGTTGAACGCCTCGGTTGCCTGACGGGTCAGCGGGATCTGCGGGCGCAGGTCCTCGGGCATCGCCTCGCGGTTGGCCTTGTAGAGGTCGTACATGTCGTTGCGAAAAGTGTGGCTGCCCTTGTCAAAGATCACGGCCACGTGGGTGGGGGCGTCGGGGCCAGTGTTCCCTTCGACATACTTGTAAAGCATGTTGCAGAACCCGCTTACGGCGCCGATGGGCAGCCCGTCGGACTTGCGGGTGAGCGGTGGCAGCGCGTGGTAGGCGCGAAAGATAAAGGCCGACCCGTCGATCAGGTGCAGGTGACATCCCTTGCCGAAACTCATGTGCGAACCCTCAAATCCAAAAGCGCTGTGCCATGATGTGCCACGAATCCGGGAGAGGGAAAAGCGGAAGGGTTTTTTAATCTGTTTGAGGCAATTGTGCGGTCATGAATATGCAGCCCTCTGTCAGCGACATCACTGACATCCTTGGTCAGCAGGCCGATGCGACAGGCATCCCGGCGCGTGTCGAAATGCTGCGCGGCGTCGAGATGTTGCGCGCCAACTGTGCGCGCGTCGGGCTTTATGCGGCTCTCGGCATTCTGGTGGAAAGTGATGAAGATCACGACCACTGCACCGGCGGCATCGGGCGGGCCATGCCGGGCATTCACGCCGCTCTTGATCTTCTGGTCGGTACACAACCGGTCGCCGGGATCGACCCTTCGGCACTGGCATGGGTGCGCGGTGTCGGGGCCGAAATGAAGCAAAGCTGCGATACGATGCGCAGGTTTGTTGCCGCCACATCTGATCTTGAGGCGCGGCACCTCAAGCGGGCTAACACGATGGAAATGGTCTTGAACTACACCCGGTTCGCGGCCGGGGATTTCAATGAACACTTCGCCGCGCTGGTAAACCGGCTCGGGTCTGACCTGCGTTCGTTCCGCGAAGGGCGCAAGGACGAAGCCGATGCAACCGGGGAAACCGCCCGCGCCGCCCTGAAAGAGATCAGCGAGATTTCCCGCCACGTCGGCCTGATCGCAATCAACGCGTCGATCGAGGCGGCCCATGTGGGCGATCAGGGCAAGGGATTTGCGATCATCGCATCCGAAATCCGCGAACTTTCCTCCAGAATCGAAGAGGCCAATGCGCGCGTTCAGGGACAGGTGGATGCGCTGATCAAAACAATCGAACAGTCGTGACGCAAAAGCTTCACGCGTCCTCGCGCAGCACATACTTGCAATCGCAATAGGGGCATTCAACCCAACCGGTGTCTTCGGGGATCTGAAGCCAGACACGCGGGTGCCCCAACGCACCTTCGCCGCCGTCACAAGCCACGCGATGGGTGTCGACAGTTTTGGTCTCCGGGGCGTCGATGGTCATGGTATCAATCCTCTATGGGGCGCATCCGCGCGCCTGTTTATGCGCCAAGCCAAACAGGCAGGCAAGGGCTTAAGCGTTGCGGTCAACGCGGGCCTGATAGCAGTTGTTGCGCGCCGATCGGAGGTGGACACAGGCGACGCCGGGGTTTGCAAACATTGCCGCCAGGCGACCCGGCAGGTCCTGCGTCGGGCTGATCACGCCTGTGCCGTAAACGATGCGATCATCCTGCGAATACCCCTTGACCAGACACTCCGGCGCGGTGCGCAGGATCTCGGGCAGTCCGCGGCACACAGGATACCCGGCCCGACTTCGTCGCAAGGAGGCGCAGCGGCAAAGGGCGTGTGGACCAGAACCGGCATCTCGTCTCCGGCGGGTATGTCACGCAGGCAGGGGCGGCAGGGGGTTCCTGTCACCGATTTTGCGTTCGGGCGGGCGGAGTGCCAAAGGCGTCCAGACTGGCCTTGTGACAGGCGGTAACGGTGTCAGGGGGCAAAACCGTGAACGTGCGCATGAAACGGCTCTTTTTTGCGAGACATGTGGCGCACCTTTCGTGGCAGGGCGACTCGAATGATGCGCACCCCGTTCAGGGCACTGCCCGGTCACAGGCGCAACACTGCCCGGAGGGTTCCCCTTCTCTGATTGAAAAAAATCCCGGGGACGTGCGCCAGCGCGGGGGCAGAGCCCCTCTGCCGCTTCAAATGAGAACAAAACAGGAATATACTGGCGCTCTGCCAGGACCGAATCTGCCACCCATGTTCATCGAACTGTCTGCCACATCCAATTTCACCTTCCTCACCGGGGCTTCCCACCCCGAGGAATACATGGCCCGTGCCGCCCTGTTGGGGATGGAGGCGCTGGGAATCGCCGATGACAATTCGGTGGCCGGTATCGTGCGGGCGCATACCCAGGCCAAAGCCATTGCGCGCAGTGTGCGGGAACGGCAGGAATTTGATGCGATCACAGGTCTGATCGGCCCGCCAAGGCCGGATCACATCGCCGCCCCTTCGCGCGCATTCATCACATCGGTGCCGCGCCTGATCCCGGCGGCGCGTCTTGTGTTCACAGATGCCCCGCCCATCACCGTGCTGCCCCGGAACCGGGCAGGCTGGCGTTCCCTGTGCCGCATCATCTCGCGTGGGCGGCTGCGCGCGGACAAGGGCCAGTGCGATATCCAGCTTGCCGATCTCGAAGGACTTGCGGACGGTCTGTGCCTTCTGCTCTGGCCACAAGTGCAGGGGCTGAAGGGCGGCGCGGGCGACTGGGTGCCAGTGGCGAAACGGCTGACGCGCCGCTTTGCCGGGAACATCCATGTGCTGATGACCCCGCACTATGACGGGCGCGATACGCAGCGTTTCGACGGCATCGCGGACCGCGCGCGCGACCTGGGCCTGCCCACGCTGGCCTCGGGTGCGCCGCGTATGCACCATGGCGCGCGCCGCAAGCTGGCCGATGTGGTCACCGCCGTGCGCCTGAAAACCCGCGTTGATCAACTGGGCCGCGCCGCGCTGGCCAATGGCGAGGGACGCTTGCGCAGCGAGGACGACATGCGCCGCATCTTTGCCGGGCACGAAGGCGCGGTGGAACGCACCGGCACACTGGCCCAAAGCCTCGATTTTTCGCTCGACCAACTGCGCTATGAATACCCGTCCGAAATCAGCGACAATGAAACGCCCGGCCAGCGGCTGGAACGGCTGGCTTACGAGGGGCTGAAATGGCGCTATCCCGCAGGCGCGCCGGAAAAGGCACAAACCCTTCTGCGCCACGAACTGACCCTGATCGGCAAGCTGAAATACGAACCCTACTTTCTCACCGTGCGCGATATCGTCCATTTCGCCCGGTCCCGGAATATCCTGTGTCAGGGGCGCGGGTCGGCGGCCAATTCGGTGGTGTGTTATTGCCTTGGCGTCACCTCGGTCAGCCCGGAAATGGGCACGATGGTGTTCGAACGCTTCGTCAGCGAGGCGCGCGATGAACCCCCCGACATCGACGTCGATTTCGAACACGAGCGGCGCGAGGAGGTGATCCAGCACATTTATGAAACCTATGGCCGGGAACGCGCGGGCCTGTGTGCGACGGTTGTGCATTACCGCGGCAAACGCGCCATCCGCGAGGTGGGCCGCGCCATGGGGCTGAGCGAGGACACGATTTCGGCCCTGTCCTCGCAACTTTGGGGGTTCTTTTCCACCAAGGGGCTGGAGGCCGAACGCATGGCCGAAATCGGTCTTGATTTTCGCGACAAGCGGCTGCGTCAGACCATCGAGCTGGTGCACGAGATCAACGGCTTTCCCCGCCACCTCAGCCAGCATGTCGGCGGCTTCATCATCACCGAAGGGCGGCTGGACGAACTTGTGCCGATCGAAAACGCCACGATGGAGGACCGCACGGTCATCTGCTGGGACAAGGACGATATCGACAGCCTCGGCATCCTCAAGATCGACGTGTTGTCGCTGGGGATGCTGACCTGCATCCGCAAGGCGTTTGACCTTTTGAAAATGCACCACCAGCGCGACTACACCCTCGCCACCCTGCCACCCGAAGATCCGCGCGTTTACGATATGCTGTGCGAGGCGGACAGCATCGGGGTATTCCAGGTGGAAAGCCGCGCGCAGATGAACTTCTTGCCCCGCATGCGTCCGCGCAACTTCTATGATCTGGTGATCGAGGTGGCGATCATCCGGCCCGGCCCCATTCAGGGCGACATGGTCCACCCTTATATCCGACGCCGGAACGGAGAGGAGGAGGTGTCCTTTCCCTCGGACGCGCTGGGCGCGGTGCTGGGCAAGACGCTGGGCGTGCCGCTGTTTCAGGAACAGGCGATGCAGATCGCCATCGTCGGGGCCAATTTCACCCCCGATCAGGCGGACCGGCTGCGCCGTTCACTTGCCACGTTCAAGAAACACGGGTCGGTCAGCGAATTCCGTGCCCTGTTTCTGCGCGGCATGCGCAGGAACGGGTATGAGGACGATTTTGCGATGCGTTGCTTTTCCCAGATCGAGGGGTTCGGCTCTTACGGATTTCCCGAAAGCCATGCGGCGTCGTTCGCGCTGCTGGTCTATGCGTCAAGCTGGCTCAAGTGTCATCATCCGGGGATATTTGCCTGCGCGCTGCTGAATTCCCAGCCGATGGGGTTCTACGCCCCGGCGCAGATCGTGCGGGATGCGCGCGAACACGGGGTCACCGTGCGCCCCATCTGCATCAACGCCAGTTTCTGGGACAACGTGATGGAACCGGATGGGCGGGGCGGGCTGGCCCTGCGCCTCGGGTTCCGCCAGATCAAGGGGTTGGCCGAAGAGGACGCCACATGGATCGCGGGCGCGCGCGGCAACGGATACCGTTCGGTGCGCGATGTGTGGCGGCGTGCCGGGCTGGGGCCATCGGTGCTGGTGCGACTGGCCGAGGCGGATGCCTTTAACGGTATCGACATTTCCCGCCGCGAGGCGCTGTGGGAGGCCAAGGCACTGGCCCCGGGCGAGGCGTTGCCGCTGTTTGCGCGCGATATCGACGGTGAGGTCGTGGACGAACCCACTGCGCTGCTTGCGCAGATGACGCTGGGCGAGGAAGTGGTGGAGGATTACGTCTCGACCCGCCTCACGCTCAAGGCACATCCCGTTGCGCTCTTGCGCCATATTCTGACGCCAGAGCCGGATATGCCGGCACTTTCTCGTCCGGCTCCTGATATGTCGAAACCCGGCCATACCAAAGGCAACCCCGATCAAGGATCATGATCATATGTCCCAGCTTGCAGAATACAGGGCCACATCCGGCACTTTCATCCCGGTCTGGACGCTCGAAATCCAGACGGTGGCCGAAGACACCGACCGCATCCTGGATGCCGTGATGCAGGTACATCCGCTTGGCTATGGCCGCTATCGACGGACCGCCAGCATCTCTGCCGTGGGCCGTGGGCCGTGAAACCGCGCAGCCCGAACCGGGATCGACAACGACGACCCACGTGGCCGGGTTCGCGGCAGGGGCGACGGAAACCTATCCGATGGTCGAGCTGAAAATCTCGATCCAGCGGGACACTGACACACTGGCACAGGTCATGGACGCCATCCTTGCCGTGCACCACTATGAAGAGCCGGTGATTTTTCTGCGCGAGGATTGGGCGAGCCGGGCGGCGTATGACCCCGACAATGACAATCCGCACCGCTGGTGGAACAACGGCAGGGGGTTGCCTGACCGGATCACCTGAGTGTGCCTGAACATGTCGCCGTCCGGCCTGGCCCGTGCGAACACCTTGGGCAGCTGGCCAAGGAAATACCACGCATTGGGATGATCAGCAGAAAAAGGCACGACCGGGCGCTCCACATTCAGGTGCACCAGCATGTGTTCGCTCATCTGTGGCCTCCTTGCCGCCGCCAAACTGCAAACACCTTGCCTGATCGGGCAAGCGTTCTTCCCAAGCGGGATCGCGCGCGTTAGAAGTCTGGCGATACGAAAAACAAAAGGTCACTCTCGCATATGGCACCCCCCAAACCCGTCGTTCTGTGCATCCTCGATGGCTGGGGTCAGCGCGAGGACACCGCAGGCAATGCCCCGGCGCTTGCCGACACGCCGACTTATGACAGGATCATGGCGACCTGCCCGAACGCGACGCTGATCACCCATGGCCCCGATGTGGGCCTGCCACGCGGACAAATGGGCAATTCCGAGGTCGGGCACACCAATATCGGCGCGGGCCGCGTCGTGGCGATGGACCTTGGCCAGATTGATCTGGCGATCGAGGATGGCTCGTTTTTCCGGAATGACCGGCTGATGGCCTGGATAGACGCCATTCGGCAGGCAGGCGGGCGCGCGCACCTGATGGGTGTGATGTCGGATGGCGGGGTGCATGGGCACATCAACCACATGGTTGCCGCCGCCAGGGCCTGCACGGATGCCGGGCTGGACGTGCTGATCCACGCCATCACGGACGGGCGCGACGTTCCCCCCAAATCCGCCCTCGGCTACCTTGAAACCCTGACCGCGGCGTTGCCCAAAGGTGCGCGCATCGTCACCGTGACGGGCCGCTATTTCGCGATGGACCGCGACAATCGCTGGGACCGGGTCGAGGCGGCCTGTGCCGCGATGGTGCGGGGCGACGGGACAGTCAGGGAAACTGCGCAGGCGACGATCGAGGCCGCTTATGCAGATGGAAAGACAGATGAATTCATCCCGGCGACGGTGATGGATGGGTACAAGGGGGCAAGGGATGGTGACGGGCTGTTCTGTCTGAATTTCCGCGCGGACCGCGCCCGCGAGATCATGGCGGCGCTTGGTGATCCGGGCTTTGACGCGTTCGACACGTCAGGTCGCCCGGACTGGGCCGGTCTGATGGGCATGGCGGATTATTCCGAAGCGCATGGCGCCTATATGACAACCGTCTATCCCAAGCCCGAGATCGTGAACACGCTGGGTGCATGGGTGGCCCGGGCGGGTTTGCGTCAGTTCCGGCTTGCCGAGACCGAAAAATATCCGCACGTCACTTTTTTCCTGAACGGAGGCGAGGAAAAGCCCGAAGACGGCGAAGACCGCGCCATGCCCAAATCGCCCGGCGTGGCGACATATGATCTGCAACCCGAGATGTCCTCGGTCGAGGTCACGGACAGGTTCATCGAGGCGATCGAGGCGGGCTATGATCTGATCGTCGTGAATTACGCCAACCCGGACATGGTGGGCCATACCGGCGATCTGGACGCGGCCATCGCGGCCTGCGAGGCGGTGGATCGGGGGCTTGCCCGTGTGTTGCCGGTTTTGAAGCAAGCGGGCGGTGCCATGATCCTGACGGCGGATCACGGCAATTGCGAAGTCATGATCGACCAGGACACGGGCGCGCCCCACACCGCGCACACCACCAATCTTGTGCCGGTCGCGCTGATCGGTGCCGATGGGCCGCTGCGTGCCGGACGCCTGGCGGATCTGGCACCGACCCTGTTGCATCTGATGGGCCTTCAACAGCCCGCCGAGATGACCGGGCAAAGCCTGATTGCATGAGGCGTCTGGTCGGTCTTGTCCTTTGTCTGCTGGCAGGCCCGGGTATCGCACAGGACGATGCCGGCAATCTGGCGCGCGCCGCCGGTGAACTGCTGGAAACAGCGTCGATCCAGCTGGACGAGGCAGAAAGTGCGCGCGACCGGGTGCGCGCGCTGACCCGGACTGTTCAGGCCTATGAGGCGGGACTGGCCGCGATGCGCGCCGGTCTGCGCCGCGCCGCGATCCGCGAGGCGCAATTGCGCGCCCAGTTGCAGGCGCGCGACGCCGAAATCGCGCAACTGCTGGCGGTGCTGCAGACCTTGACACCCGGACAGGGCCCAGTGGCGTTTCTGCACCCGGACGGGCCGCAGGGCACGGCGCGTGCGGGCATGTTGCTGGCAGAACTCACGCCTGCCCTCAATCAGCGGGCTGAACGGCTGCGCAACGATCTGAGCGACGTGGAAGGATTGCGCCTGTTGCAGGAACAGGCGGCAGAGCAACTGCAAATGGGTTTGAGCGAGGTGCAATCCGCGCGTGCGAAACTGAACCAGGCGATGGCCAACCGTACCGATCTGCCGCAGCGCTTTACGCAGGATCCCGTGCGCACTGCGATCCTGATCGATTCATCCGAGACGCTGGATGCCTTTTCCAGCGGGCTTACGGAAATCGCGGTGGACGATGTTGGCTGGACCCCGCCGGACATCGAGGACCAGATCGGATCGTTGCCATTGCCGGTGCGCGGTCTGATCCTGCGTCGCGCAGGAGAGCCGGACGCCGCTGGCGTCACCCGCCCCGGCATCCTGCTGGCCACGCGCCCCGGCGCGCTGATCACGGCCCCCACTGCGGCGACGCTGCGCTATGTCGGGCCATTGCTTGATTTCGGATCGGTGACGATTCTCGAACCCCGCCCCGGCACCTTGATTGTGCTGGCTGGCATGGGCGTCAGCTATGGCGAGGCGGGGCAAATCATCGCAGCGGGCACGCCGTTGGGCTTGATGGGCGGACTTCCCGGGCCAGATGATGCAGATGCATTGTCAACTCGTGGTGAAGGGGGTGGCGCACCGCTGTCAGAAACGCTCTATATAGAGATAAGACAGGATGATGTGCCTTTGGACCCGCAAACGTGGTTCAGCATTGACAAGGATGGATAAACGGGAATGAAAAAATTCGTTATGGCCGCAGTGGGCGGTACGTTGGCAGGTGCCATCGCAACGACGCAGATTGCAGGCCCTTTGCTGGCTCAGGAAAGCAGTGCGAACGCGGGGGTCTATGAACAGCTTGATCTGTTTGGCGACATCTTTGAACGCATTCGCAGCCAATATGTCGAAGAGGTCGAGCCCAGCGAGTTGATCGAGGCGGCGATTGACGGGATGCTGACATCGCTTGATCCGCACTCCAGCTATCTGTCGCCCGATGACGCCGCACAGATGCAGGTCCAGACGCGCGGTGAATTCGGCGGCCTCGGCATCGAGGTCACGCAGGAAGAAGGGTTCGTCAAGGTTGTCTCGCCCATTGATGGCACACCTGCGGCCGAGGCCGGGATTGAAGCCGGTGATTTCATCACCCACGTGGACGGCGAGTCGATGCTTGGATTCACCCTGGACGAGGCTGTCGACCGGATGCGCGGCCCTGTCGGGTCCGAAATTATCATCACGATTGTGCGTGAAGGAGAGACCGAACCCTTTGACGTGCCAATCGTGCGCGACACCATCGAATTGCAGGCCGTTCGTGCGCGCTCGCAAGGCGACGCGGTGGTCTTGCGCATTACCACGTTCAACGACAAGACGACGCCCAATCTGATCTCGAAGCTGGAGGAAGAGGTCGAAAACCTTGGCGGGATGGAGAATGTCGATGGCTTTGTCCTTGACCTGCGCAATAATCCCGGTGGTCTGCTGACCCAGGCGATCCGGGTGTCCGACGCCTTCCTTGAAAAGGGCGAGATCGTATCGACCCGTGGCCGCAAACCCGAAGACGGTGACCGGTTCAACGCGACGCCGGGTGATCTGGCTCAGGGCAAGCCCATCGTCGTTCTGATCAACGGCGGTTCCGCTTCGGCCTCTGAAATCGTTGCAGGCGCCTTGCAGGATCACCGCCGCGCCATCGTCGTGGGCACCAAGAGCTTTGGCAAAGGGTCGGTTCAGACGGTCATGCCGCTGCGGGGCGAGGGCGCAATGCGTCTGACCACGGCGCGCTATTACACGCCCTCGGGCCGCTCGATCCAGTCCCTTGGTGTCAGCCCGAACATCGTGGTTGAACAGCCCCGTCGCAGTCCCAACACCGCAGAAGAGGATGAACCGGCAAGCGCCGTGGGTCAGCGTTCCGAGGCGGACCTGCGCGGCAGCCTGAACAACGATTCCCTGAGCGAAGACGAAGTTCGCCAGATTGAAGAGGACCGCGCCAAGGCCGCAGCGGCGGCTGCGTTGCGCGAAGAGGATTACCAGTTGGCCTATGCCATCGACATCCTCAAGGGTCTGAACGCGCTTGGGCCGGAAAACTAGAACACGTGCGGCGCGCCTCCTGTCGGGGCGCGCCGGCTTTACAGTGTGACCTCGTGCGGGGTCAGCTGTGACCAGTCAAACTCCACCCCGATCCCCGGCACGTCCGGCGCAACCGCCAGGTGATCCTCGATCACCAGAGGGCGCTTTGTGTAGCGGTCGATGGGAAAGCTGTGCACTTCCAGCCAGCCGCCATGCGGTTGCGACGATACCAGCGAGACATGCAGTTCCTGCATCCCGTGACTGCACACCGGCACGCCCGCCTCTTTTGCCATTTCCGCCACCTGCAACCAGCCGGTGATGCCGAGGCAATTGGATGCATCGGGCTGGATGAAATCCACATGCGGCATTGCGCGGGCAAATTCGTACATGGTGTGCAGGTTTTCGCCCTGCGAAACCGGCACGCCCGTGGCCGCGCGGATGGTGGCGTAGTCTTCAAAGGCGTCGGGCACAATCGGCTCTTCGAACCACGTGATGTCATGGGGTTTGAAGGCCCGTGCCATGGCAATCGCCTGATCGACGCTCATCGAATAGTTGGCATCGACCATAAAGGTCACATCGGGGCCGATCAGGTCGCGCACGGCCTTGATGCGCGCCAGATCCTCGGCTTGTGCGGGCTGTCCGATCTTGATCTTTACCGCGTTGTGGCCGCGATCCAGATAGGTCTGGATGCTGTCCAGCAGCCGAGGCAGGTCGAACCCCAGATCAATGCCGCCTGCATAGGCGCGGCAGCGATCCGACGCACCACCGGCGGCCTTGACCAGCGACTTTCCGGCCCCTTTCAGCCGCGCATCCCACAGCGCGATATCAACCGCTGACAGTGCAAAGCTGAGGATGCCGCCACGGCCCACATAGTGCATGTGCCAGTCCATCGCGTCGGTCAGCGCCTCGACCTCGCTTGCGTCCTGACCGATCAGGAACGGCGCAAGATCATGGGTGATCATCGCCGCCGTTGCGTGGCCACCGCGCCCGCCATTGTAGGTATACCCTGTGCCCGTCCGACCGTCCGACAGCGTCACGGTTGCGATCACCAGATGGAAATGGCTGTGATCCCCGTGCTTGGCATCCACGAGGATCTCGTCCAGCGGCATCGCGAACAGGCGCGCGGTGACGTCTGTGATGCTAGCCATTCAGGTGCGCCGTTTCCGGCACCGGGGTGTGCACCTTGCCCGTGGTCAGATGCGCGATCAGGTTGTCCACCACCAGCGCGCCCATAGCCGCACGGGTTTCGTGGGTGGCCGACCCGACATGGGGCAGGAGCACCACGTTGGGCATGGATTTGAGCGCATCCGGTATCCTCGGCTCTGCCTCGAACACATCCAGCGCGGCATAGCCAAGCCGGCCCTCTTGCAGCGCCTTGACCATGGCGGGTTCATCCACCACGGACCCGCGCGAGACGTTGATCAACGTCCCTTCGGACCCCAGCGCGTCCATCACTTCGGCGTTGACGATGCGGTGGGTCGAGGGGCCGCCGGGCGTGATGCAGATCAGCACTTCGACGGCGCGTGCCATATCCGTCAGGCTGGCATGATAGGTGTAGGGCACGTCCTTTTTGCTGCGGGTGTGATAGTGGATGTCGGCATTGAATGCCTCAAGCTTGTCGGCAATCGCCTGCCCGATGCGGCCCAGACCAAGAATGCCGACGCGCCGGTTGTCCGCACTGCGCGAAAGCGGCGCGCCGCCCTTTTCCCACGCGCCCGAGCGTGCATGCGCCTCGTCGGCGAGGAAATTGCGGAAACTGGCCAGCATCAGCAGGATTGTTGTGCTGGCCACCTCGGCATTCAGCACATCCGGTGTGTGTGTGACCAGAATGCCGCGATCCGCCGCCGCCCTGGTGTCGATGGCGTCATAGCCCACGCCATAACAGCTGACCATCCTGAGGTTCGGACAGGCGGCCATCACGTCCGCAGGCACGCCATCATGGCCGTTGGTGGCGATGTGCGTGATCGCATCGGCGGGATAGGCGCTTTCACTCAGACGGTGAATGGTGAAATGCTCCTCAAGACGGGCGCGCATGGTTTCGGTGATGCCGCCGATTTGCAGAAGGTCAGGCATCCATCTTCACTTCCTGGCGCTGGCGGCCCAGCCCCTCGATTTCCAGTTCCATGACATCGCCGACTTTCAGAAATACCTGCGGTTTCATCCCCATCCCGACACCGGGGGGTGTGCCCGTGGTGATGATGTCTCCGGGGTGCAAGGTCATCAGCCCGCTCAGATGTTCGATGATTTCGGCAACGGTAAAGATCATCGTCGCCGTGTTGCCCGTCTGCATCCGCTTGCCGTTCACATCCAGCGACATGGCAAGGTTCTGTGGGTCAGGCACCTCGTCACGGGTCACAAGGTACGGGCCCGTAGGGCCAAAGGTGTCGCAGGACTTTCCCTTGGTCCACTGACCCGTCAGTTTGGTTTGAAAATGGCGTTCGGATACATCGTTGACGACGCAATAACCGGCCACGTGATTCAGCGCATTTTCCTTGCTGACGTATTTTGCAGTGGTGCCGATCACGACGCCCAACTCGACCTCCCAGTCTGTCTGGGTCGATCCGCGCGGCATCACCACATCGTCAAACGCGCCCACGACAGCCGAGTTCGCCTTGAAAAACAGGATGGGGTGTTCGGGGATCGCCGCACCCGTTTCCGCCGCATGATCTGAATAGTTCAAACCGATGCACAGGAACTTGCCAAAGTGACCCACACACGCGCCAAGGCGGGGCGTGCCAGCAACCTCGGGCAGCGATTTGGGGTCAATGCTGCGCAACCGATCAAGCGTTGCGTCATCCAGGGTGTCGCCGGTAATGTCGTCGATCACACCAGACAGATCGCGCAGGGTGTCGCCGTCCATGAGTCCGGGCCGTTCGCTGCCTGCGTCTCCGTATCTTACAAGTTTCATGATATGCCTTTCTAGTGATTGTCGCGCGGCATGTGGCGCCGCGATATGTCCTGATACTCTGCTGCTCCGCGCAGCGTCATGCCTTCGTCAAAGCGGCCAACGCGGTCGCGGAAAATCTCTTGCCACGGGCTTTGGTTTTCGGGGACGGGATAGCCGCCTGCGGTCAGGATCGCCTCGGCGCGGGCCTGCAACACCGTGTCATCGACCAGCATGTCCGCCGTGCATTTGCGCAGGTCGATCCGGACCATGTCGCCGTTTTGCAGCAGCGCAAGGCCACCGCCATCCGCAGCCTCGGGCGACGCATTGAGGATCGAGGGCGAACCGGATGTGCCTGACTGTCGCCCGTCTCCGACGCAGGGCAGCGCCTCGACACCCTGTTTCAGAAGGTAGGAGGGCGCGCGCATGTTCACCACCTCGGCCCCGCCGGGATAGCCCTTGGGCCCTGCGCCGCGCATGAACAGGATGCAACTGTCGTCGATATTTTCCGCCGGGTCGTCGATGCGGTGATGGTAATCCTCGGGGCCGTCAAACACCACGGCGCGCCCTTCAAACGCCTCCGGGTCGTCCAGGTTTGACAGATAGCGCGCGCGGAACGCATCCGAGATCACGGATGTCTTCATGATCGCGCTGTCAAACAGGTTGCCCTTGAGGTTGATGAAGCCCGCATGTTCCTTCATCGGATCCGACACGGTGCGGATCACCCTGGTGTCGGCACTGCGCAGGTCGCCGCAGTTTTCGCGCATGGTCTTGCCGTTGACGGTTATGGCGTCCGGGTGGGGCAGCAGGTCGGCGGCGATCAACTCGCCAATGACTGCAGGCACACCGCCCGCATGCTGGTAATCCTCGCCCAGATACTCTCCGGCGGGCTGCATGTTGACGATCAGCGGCACCTTGTGCCCGACCTTTTGCCAGTCGTCATTGTCCAGCGGCACACCAAGGTGACGGGCGATGCCGTTGAGGTGAATCGGCGCGTTGGTGGACCCGCCGATGGCGGAGTTGATGACGATGGTGTTTTCGAACGCCTCGCGGGTCATGATGTCGGATGGGCGCATGTCCTCCCACACCATATCCACGACACGGCACCCGGTTTCATAGGCCATCTGCCCGCGTTCGCGGTAGGGCGCGGGGATCGCCGCCGCGCCGGGCAATTGCATCCCCAATGCTTCGGCCAGGCTGTTCATCGTGGTCGCGGTGCCCATCGTGTTGCAATAGCCGACAGAGGGGGCAGAGGAGGCGACGAGCTCCATGAACCCGTCATCGTCGATCTCTCCGGCGGCCAGCATTTCGCGCGCCTTCCAGACGATGGTGCCCGACCCGGTGCGCTCGCCCCGGAACCAGCCGTTCAGCATCGGACCGACCGAAAGGGCGATGGCGGGGATGTTGACCGTGGCGGCGGCCATCAGCAGGGCGGGGGTCGTCTTGTCACAGCCGATGTTCAATACGACCCCGTCCAGCGGATAGCCGAACAGGGTTTCCACAAGGCTGAGATAGGCAAGATTACGGTCCAGCATCGCCGTGGGGCGCTTGCCGGTTTCCTGAATGGGGTGCACCGGCACTTCGATACAGGTGCCGCCAGCGGCGATGATGCCGTCGCGCACCCGCTTGGACAGCTCCAGGTGATGGCGGTTGCAGGGGGACAGATCGCTGCCCGTCTGGGCAATGCCGATGATCGGCTTGCCTGACTGCAACTCGGCCCGCGTCAGGCCATAGTTCAGGTAGCGTTCAAGATAAAGCGCCGTCATCTCCGGGTTGTCCGGGTTCATGAACCATTTGCGCGACCGCAGGTCTTTTATTCCGATTTTCTTGCTCATTGGCCCGACCAACCTCCGTCGATGATGTGGGGATGCCCCGTGGTGAACCCGCTGTCGTCACTGCCAAGGTAGACGACAAGTGCCGCGATCTCGTCCGCCGTGGCGACACGGCCCATGGGCTGTCGCGCCACGAATTGCGTCAGCGCCGCGTCATAGCTGCCGAGTTCTTCACCCAGTGCTTTGACGCGGTCGTGCCAGCTTGGGCTTTCGACCGTACCGGGACAGATGCAGTTGCAGCGGATACCCTGTTTGATGAAATCCAGTGCCACCGATTTTGTCATGCCGATCACCGCCGCTTTGGTGGTGCCATAGATGAACCGGTTGGGCGCACCGATCACCGATGAGCAGGCCGAGGACATGTTGATGATCGACCCCGTACCGCGTTCGACCATGCCCGGCAACGCGGCGCGCATCGTGCGCAGCATCGAGCGGACGTTGAGGTCAAAGGCGAAGTCCCATTCCGCATCCGTGGCGTCCAGCACCGTGCCGTGGTGCACAAAGCCCGCGCAATTGAACAGAACGTCGGGTTGCGCCCGCGCCACGCCCTGGGCAACGCTGGCGTCATCGAGCGCGTTGAGAACAAAGGCTTCGATCCCCTCGGGCATGTCTGCCAGCAGGTCCGCGTTCACATCCGTGGCAAAAACTTTTGCGCCTTCTGCGGCCATCGCCAGCGCACTTGCACGGCCAATGCCCTGCCCCGCGGCTGTCACAAGCGCACGCTTTCCGTTCAAACGGCCCATAGTATCCCCCCATTCTCATCAGTGGTTGCGCATCGCCAAAGGCTGCGATTTGGTATGAGCGTAGGATAAGCCGTTCGCGTTGACCAGACGTCACGGCAAATTGGGAGGATGAAGGATGGCGACGCAAAAGGTGGCCCTGCTGGGCACGGGATTGATGGGCTTTCCGATGGCATGCAATCTCGCGCAGGCGGGCATCGCGGTGACTGTGTGGAACCGGACACGGGCCAAGGCAGACCCGCTGGGTGCGTTCGGCGCGACGGTGGTCGACACCACGGCCGAGGCGGTCACGGGGGCCGATGTCATCATCACGATGATGAGTGATGGGCCGACTGTCCTGTCCGTCATCGACGAGGTCAAGGAGGCGCTGAGCGCTGGTGCGTTGTGGATCGACATGTCCTCGACCAGGCCGGACGAGGCGCGCGCGCAGGCCAAGGCGCTGGCCACCGCTGGTGTGTCGCATATTGATGCCCCGGTGTCCGGTGGCACCAAGGGCGCAGAGGCCGCGAGCCTTGCCATCATGGTCGGGGGCGCGGCCAAGGATGTTGCCCGCGCTGAACCGGTTCTTGGCGTGATGGGCCGCCCCGTGCATGTCGGCCCAACCGGCGCTGGCCAACTGTCAAAGCTGTGCAACCAGACCATTGTCGCTGTCACCATCGGGGCCGTGGCCGAGGCGATGTTGCTGGCAGAACAGGGGGGCGCGGACCCGGCTGCCTTGCGTGCAGCGCTCAAGGGCGGGTTTGCCGACAGCATCATTTTGCAGCAGCATGGCGAACGCATGACAACACGAAATTTCGAACCTGGCGGACTCTCGAAATTTCAGCTCAAGGATCTCGACAATGTTCTGGTCGAAGCCGAATCAGTGAACCTGAAACTGCCCATGACCCAGGGCGTGCGGGATCGGTTCGCGTATTTTGTCGAACACATGGATGGGGCCGACCGGGATCATTCGGGCCTTTATCTTGAACTGCGCGCGCGCAACGGGATGGACACATGATGCGGGTTCTCATTCTTGGCGGCGGCGGCATGGTGGGTCAGAAACTGGCCCGCAAACTGGAAACCGAAGGGCTGGACGGGACGCCTGTTCAACTGACCCTGCACGACATCGCCTTTCCCGACGGTGGCGCGGGCACGGACCGGCGCGTCGGCAACCTGTCGGTGGCCGCCGAAGGTGCGGCACTGGCCGCCGAGCGGTTCGATCTGATCTATTTCCTCGCCTCGATCGTGTCGGGCGAGGCCGAGACGAATTTCGACCTTGGCTGGCAGGTGAACATGCTGCCGATGTGGCATTTCCTTGAGGCCTTGCGCGCGCAGCATCGCGCGACGGGCGGCAACTATGTGCCACGGCTGGTGTTTACGTCGTCCATCGCGGTGTTTGGCGGGCCCTATCCGGACAGGATCGGGGATGAATTCCTGACCTCGCCCCAGACCAGCTATGGCGCCCAGAAGGCGTCGTGCGAGTTGATGGTTCAGGATTTCAGCCGCAAGGGGTTCATTGACGGGATGTCGCTGCGCCTGCCAACGATCTGCGTGCGACCGGGCAAGGCGAACCTTGCGGCTTCGTCCTTTTTCTCGGGTATCATCCGGGAACCGCTTAACGGGATGGAGGCGATCTTGCCGGTGCCCGACACGGTCCGTCACTGGCATGCCTCGCCGCGCTCGGCGGCCGGGTTCCTGGCCCACGCCGCCACGCTTGATACCGACCGTCTTGAAGGGCGGCGGGCGCTGAACCTGCCGGGGTTGTCCTGCACCGTGGCCGAACAGATCGAAGCGTTGCGCGATGTGGCAGGCAACAATGTCGTCGCACTGATCAAACCGGAGCCCGACGCCGCAATCGCAAAAATCGTATCAGGCTGGCCGCGCAATTTCGCACCTGACAGGGCAACAGCGCTGGGGTTCAGGGCGGAATCCACCTTCCGCGAGATTATCGACGTTTACGTGGCCGAAGATTTGCCGGGGCGTTAGGGCGGTGCAGGAAAACCTTGTGCCGCTCACCGATCTCACGCACGATCATCCGCGACCCCCTCAACATATTGGAGCCTGGGCCTGATGATTGATTTTCGCGCGATTGCGCTGGCTTTGGTGCTGAGTGCGCCGGCAGTTGCCCAAACCTATGAGGTGTCAGCCACGAGCTACAGCACGTCGACAAGCTTTTTCACGCCGCTGTCCGGCAGTTTGCAGGTCTATCGCAGTCAAAGCACGCTTGAGCGCTATGAGGGGCTGGCAGGTTCGCGCCTCGAAATCGTCGAAGGCACTTGCTTTGGCAGTTTCATTATCGTGCGTGGTACGCCCTCGGGTGGTGGAAATTGCATTTTCACCGACGTGAATGGCGATCAGGTGCTGCAGGCCTGGAATATCGACCAGGTCGAACAGGGCAAGGGATACGGGACGTGGTATTTTGTGGGTGGCACCGGTGCCCACGAAGGGATCAACGGGCGCGGCACCTATGCGGACGAGACCGACGCCCTTTCCGGCACATCGAAAAACACGATCACTGGGACGGTGACCTGGCCTGAATAGACGTGCCTATGCCGATTGCGCAGGTGCCATCATATGCCGCGCCAGATGGTCGTGGATTTTCGTGCGCGTCAGTGCCTCATCTCCCGAAAGGGCCGCGTCCAGTATCTGCTGGTGATGCCTGATGTTGCCCGAAATAAAGTCGAACGCCCGGTCCTCGACCATCAATTGCTGACGAAAGCGGCAATAGACCTGATGGTGTGTGTCGCGCAGGGAATCCGAACCGCAGGCCGAGATCAGTGTTTGGTGAAACTGGCGTTCGGCTGCGAACCACAGATCGACAAAAGGAGTCTTGTCGGTGGCTGTTTGCAATCGCATCTCAAGGTGGCTGAGCTGGTGGTGGGCGGCTGTCAGGCGCGCCTCCCATGCGACTCCGCCCAGACGAATCGACATGGCGGTGCCTTCGGCCTCAAGCAGCACGCGCAGATGTGTCAGTTCATTCAGAACCTTCGCCGACTTTTCAGGAACCCGAAACCCGCGTTGCTCGCGGAACTCGACAAGGCCAAGGGTGGACAGCCTGAACAGAACCTCGCGGATCGTGCTGGCGGAACAGCCAAATTCCTGACGCAGATGCTCCGCCCGGACCTTTTGTCCGTGCTCGAAACCATTCATCATCAACCGATGCATGAGCGTTTCGTAAATGTCCGTGTTGTGAAGCAATCCGCACCGCATCCCTGACGTTTGATCATATTCTGTAAATCACAAAATCTCGAAATTCCATCAAAATCTCAAAAATACGCCCGATTTCTCGATTTCTTGTTGTCGTGTGGGAAATCTCCGCTTAGCGTGATCTCTACAGAGCGTCAAAACGGGCTCAAGACCCGTACATGCGCAATGATAAACGTGTCTGGGAGGAAATCATGACATTTATGAAGAAGGCGGCATCTGCCGCCGTCGCTGCGACGCTTGCAGCAACTGGTGCGTGGGCTGATGCCGATGCCGTAACCAAACTGCGTATTCAGACCCACTATGCGCCCGAAACGGTGTCCGGGAAGCTGGCGGCACAGTATATCGAGGACATCCAAAAAATGTCCGGCGGCGGAATCGAAGTCGAAATGTTCTACAGTTCGTCGGTTGTGAAGTCGGTTGAGACGTTCGACGCGGCGGCAACTGGCATTCTGGACTGTGACATGACCGGCGGCGGGTACCAGACCGGCAAGAACTCGGCGTTCCAGTTCGTGGGTGACATCATGGGCGGCTACGACACGCCGTATCAACAGCTCAGCTGGCTGTATTACGGTGGTGGGCGCGAAGCGGCGGCACCGTTGTACAACAAGTACGGCATGGAGCTGATCGGCTGGTGGGTCTATGGGCAGGAAAGCTTCGCGTCGTCCAAACCCATCGCCAAGGTTGCCGATTTCGAAGGCTGGAAATTCCGTTCGCCCCCCGGCATGGAAACCAAGATCTTTGAAAAGCTGGGCGCGTCGCCCATCGTGATGGACTTTACCGAGATCTTTACCGCGCTGGAAACAGGCATCATCGACGGTGCGGACGCATCGGGCCTGGCCAACAACGTCGGCCTGGGTCTGTATGACATCGTCAAGTACGCCAACTTCCCCGGCTTCCACTCGATGCCATCTGACCACTTGGCGTGCAACAAGGCCGTGTTCGACGCGATGCCCGAAGCGCACCAGACCATCATGAAGGTGGCGATGGAAGCGCTGGCGCTCCGCACGGCTCTGACGTTCGAAAAGGCCAATGCCGAAGCCGCGGCCCTGCTGCGCACCCAAGGCGTGACACTGAGCCAGTGGGCACCTGAAGAACTGCAGAAGTTCCGCAACGCCGCGCAGTCCACATGGCCCGAGTTCGCCGATACGCCGGAAGCCAAGGCGCTGGTTGAGTCACACCTCGCCTATCTGAAGCAACTGGGCCTCGTGTCCGAGTAAGCGACGACACAGATCCGGGGTTCCGCCACGGCGGGGCCCCACCACCCATAGGCGCACATTCAGACGTGCCACGGGATTTTCAGGACAGGGGGGATAGTAGTGATGCAGGAGCGTTCCGGCACTCTGGTTGAATGGCTTGTGCCAATGGCCTTCATCTTTGCCGCAGGTTGGGTCGTCTGGCACATGCCCGCCTTTACCCTCGACTTTTACCCGCCCACCGATCCGTCCGAATTTGACAAGCTGTCGGCCCTGTTTGGCCGCGTCGACGTGACGCCCGGGATGGGCGGCCTGTTCGGCGGTACGGCTGATCCTGTGGACTGGCTGGCGCTGATCGGTATTCCCGTCTTTATCTACATCGGCGTACGCACGGTACGCCGCGCCGGCATGGAATTCGAAAGCTGGCGTCCCGCCGATCGTCTGGCGGTCTTTATCGGCCGAGTCACCATGATGCTGATCGTGCTGCTGACATCCGTGATGCTGTACGAAGTGATGCTGCGCTATATATTCGAGGCACCGACGCTTTGGGCCAACGAAATGTCGCTGTGGCTGGCGGGCTTTGTGTTTCTGTGTGCGGGCCTTTATGCGATGCAACAGCGCAGCCATATCCGCATCGTTCTGCTGTATGATGCGGTGCCGCGCTGGTTGCAGCGGGTGTTTGACACCATTTCCACCCTGTTGATCATCACGTTTGCCTTTTTCCTGATCTATGGCGGCTATGGCGAGGCATTCGACAAATTCTACCGCTGGGAAACCTTCGGCACCGCTTTTGATCCACCCATTCCCGCCACGCTGAAACCCATGGTTCTGCTGATCGTCGGGCTGGTGGCCCTTCAGGCCATCGTCAACCTGATCTCTGACTGGAACAAGGAAGAGGTGCATTACGGCGGCGATGAACTGGACGAGGAAGAGATCGCCCGCATCAAAGCCCAGGTCGGAACGGATGGTGTCAGCGACATCGACGTGACCGGTCAGCACGTTACCGCAAAGGACTGATCCATGGATATTGGAACGATCTCGCTTGTCCTCATGCTGGGACTGATCCTGCTGCTGGCCATTGGTATGCCGCTGGGACTTGCCTCGGCCGTGCTGGCGGTTCTGGTGCTGGTGATGAAGTTCGAACCCGATCTGCTGCTGGCCCCCTGGACCTTCGGCGACGGTATTCTGACAGGGCGGCCCGGATCGGGGCCGCTCAATATCCTGGCCCAGAAAATATACGGGCTCTTAACGGATTATGTCCTCATATCCATTCCGCTATTCATCTTCATGGCGGCCCTGCTGGAACGGTCCGGCATCGCCAAGGAAATGTATTCGTCGCTGAACGTCTGGCTGAACCGGACCCGTGGCGGCATCGCCATCGTGACGTCGATCATGGCGGTGATCATGGCCGCGATGTCGGGCATCATCGGCGGCGAGGTCGTTCTGCTGGGTCTGATCGCACTGCCGCAGATGCTGCGGCTGGGGTATAACCAGAACCTCGCCATCGGGGTGATCTGTGCGTCCGGCAGCCTTGGTACGATGATCCCGCCGTCCATCGTGCTGATCATCTATGGCCTCATCACCGAAACCTCGATCAAGGCGCTGTTCACGGCGTCCTTCATCCCCGGTTTCATGCTGGCGTCGTTCATCATCATCTACATCATCATCCGCACCCAACTGAAACCCGAAGACGCCCCGCTGCCCGAACCGATCGAGGGCGAGCCGAAGGGCGGCGAAAAGGCGGGCCTTTTCTTTGCCTTCCTGAACGTGCTGGTCGCGGGTTTTGGCACGGCGTTGTTTCTGCGCGCGGCTTTCTTTGAATTCTCCGGGTCCAATGCTGCGAACACGGGGGCTGCGGCGTTCTGGGGGACGTCCGAATTCATCTATATCTTTGGTGTGATGGTTGTGATCAGCCTTGGCCTGGCCTTCTTTGTCTTTGGCAAGGAACGCACGCTGACGGGGTGGTCCATGGGCAAGGGCCTTGTCCCGCCCATCGTCGTGATCGGCGTTGTCATGGGGTCGATCTATGGCGGCATCACTGGCATTACCGAAGCGGCTGGCATGGGCGCATTTGCGGTGTTCGTGATCGCGCTGCTGCGGGGCGAGGCATCGACCGAACTGGTGTGGGACGCGCTGATGCGCACGCTCAAATCCACCGGCACGATCATCTGGGTGACCATCGGGGCCGCGACGCTTGCGGGTGCATATACCATTGCGGGCGGCCCGACATATGTGGCGGATTTCATCGTCGGATCCGAACTGCCGACGATGCTGGTGATCCTGTTGATGATGCTGATCCTGCTGTTCATGGGCGCGTTCATGGACTGGGTCGGGATCGTTCTGCTGATCATCCCCGTCTTTCTGCCCATCGTTCTGAAACTGCCCATTGACGAGATCGGGCTGTTTGGCGAACTCAACCCCCGCCATGTCGCGATCTGGTTCGGGGTGGTGTTCACCATGAACATGCAGGTCAGCTTCCTGTCACCGCCCTTTGGTCCGGCGGCCTTTTACCTCAAATCCGTGGCCCCGCCACACATCACGCTGACGGATATCTTTCGGGGGTTCCTGCCCTTTATCGGTATTCAGCTGATCGCGTTGTCTGTGCTGCTGATCTATCCGCCTATCATATCCATCCTGCTTTAGGAGCGGTCCGATGTTGACCGAAGCCCAAGTCACGCAGTTTCACATCGACGGGTATCTGGTGATCAACGATGTCCTGCCGCGCGCCGTTCTTGACGCCGTGCGGGGGGAATACAGCGACCTTATGGATGACCTCTATGCCAATTGGCAGGCCGAGGGGCGGGTGCCGGAGGGTGCGGGACTTGATTTCTGGGGCAAGCTGAGCGCGTCTTATGCCGCCGGGTGCGACTGGTTCCAGCCCATGGACATCAGTTTGCCCGGCGATCAGATCACACCTGATACTCCCATGCACTTTGGCCCGGCGATCTTTGATCTGGTGATGCATGAGCGCATCCTCGATCTGGCCCAGGCGCTGATCGGGCCAGAGCTGACCCTCAACCCGATCCAGCATGTGCGGATCAAGCCGCCAGGCCCGCAACTGGCACAGGACGAAGCGCGCGCGCATGTCACGCGGACCGACTGGCATCAGGATCGCGCGGTGGGATTGGAAGAAGCGGATCGGACTGACATGGTTACCGTCTGGGTCGCGATCACCGACGCGACTGTTGAAAACGGCTGTTTGCAGGTTGTGCCGGGGATTGACGCAGGCATGCTGCCGCACTGCCCGCAGGTGCAGACGGCGATTGCGCCAAGCCATCTGGACACGGGTCGCGCAGTGCCTTTGCCGGTGCGCGCCGGGGGTGTCGTGCTGTTCCACCCGCTGGTGCCGCATGCGTCGTTGCCCAATACATCAGACGGATTTCGCTGGTCTTTCGATCTGCGTTTCAGCAAGACGGGTCAGAACACGGGGCGCGAACATTTTCCAGGCTTTGTCGCGCGCAGCGCATCCGCACCGGACACCGAGCTGCGCGATTGGCGCGTCTGGCGCGCGGGGTGGTTTGCGACGCGCGACCGTCTGGCAAAGACACCGCATATCCCGATCCACCGCTGGGCCTCCGATGCGCCCTATTGCGCCTAGAGGCTAATATGGACTTTATCCGCCTTGATCCGACAGACACCGTTGTCACCGCCACCCGCGCCCTCGAAGTGGGTGCGCAGATAGAAGACACGACCACCCGTGCGCTGATCCCCTCCGGGCACAAGATCGCCACCCGCGATCTGGCCAGGGGCGCGGCGATCCGCAAATATGCGCAGGTGATCGGATACGCCGCCGATGCCATCAGGGCCGGTGATCACGTCCACACCCACAATGTCGAATTCCGCGCCACGGATGTCGAATATGAATTCGGCACAAACCTGCGCCCGGTCACCCCGGCCAGCGGTGACACATTCATGGGCTACCGGCGTGAAAACGGGCAGGTCGGCACGCGCAACTATATCGCGATTGTGACGTCGGTGAACTGTTCGGCCACCGCCGCGCGCATGATTGCCGCGCATTTCACGCCGGACCTCATGGCTGACTATCCCAACGTGGATGGTGTCGTCGCCTTTGTGCACGGCACCGGCTGCGGCATGGCGGATTCAGGCGACGGGTTCGAGGCGTTGCAACGCGTCATGTGGGGCTATGCCCGCCATCCCAATCACGCCGCCGTCCTGATGGTGGGCCTTGGCTGCGAGATGAACCAGATCGACTGGTTGCTGGACGCCTGGGGGGTGAAACAGGGACCGACCTTTCAGACCATGAACATCCAGTCCGTTGCGGGCCTGCGGCGCACGATCGAAAGGGGAATCGAGAAGGTGGCGGCGATGCTGCCCATTGCCAATCAGGCGACGCGCAGCGAATGCCCCGCCTCCGAGCTGAAGGTGGCGCTGCAATGCGGCGGGTCCGATGCGTGGTCCGGCATCACTGCCAACCCTGCGCTGGGCTATGCGACCGACCTGCTGGTGGCGCAGGGCGGCACCGGGGTGCTGGCCGAAACGCCCGAGATTTACGGGGCTGAACATTTGCTGACCGCCCGCGCGGCGGACCGCGCCACCGGAGACCGCCTGATCGGTCTCATCAAATGGTGGGAGGATTATACGCTGCGCAACAAGGGCAGCATGGACAACAATCCAAGCCCCGGCAACAAGGCCGGTGGGCTGACCACGATCCTTGAAAAGTCGCTGGGCGCGGCAGCCAAGGGGGGCACGACCCCGCTGACGGGCGTCTACAAATACGCGGATATCGTGCGGGCCAAGGGTTTCACCTTCATGGACAGCCCCGGCTATGACCCGGCATCGGTCACAGGGCAAATCGCGGGCGGCTGCAACCTTGTGTGCTTTACCACCGGGCGTGGATCGGCCTTTGGTTCCAAACCCGCACCCACGATCAAGGTGGCGACAAACACCGCCATGTATGACCGCATGACCGAAGACATGGATGTGAATGCAGGTGCCATGCTGAGCGATGGCGTCAGCCTTGAGGACAAGGGGCGTGAAATCTACGAGATGTTCCTGCGCGTGGCGAGCGGAGAGAAGAGCAAATCCGAAGCGCAGGGCCTTGGCGATTACGAATTCGTCCCGTGGCAGATCGGGGCGGTGATGTGATGGGTCAGAGCGCGCTTCCAAAAGTTTCAACGGTTGCGATTTTGCTTTTTGCGGGCCTTTTCTCAACGGTTGGTAACGCTGAAGTCCTTGATGGGCCATATTTTGGAGAAGTTGTTCGCATTGTCGATGGTGATAATTTTGAAGCAACAGTTGAAATCTGGCCGACGATATCTGCGACGGTAAGTGTTCGGATCCGCGGAGTTGATGCCCCGGAAATGTTCAGGCCTAAATGTGAGCCTGAAGAAACAGCGGCACAGGAAGCTTACATAGCCTTACAAGAGCTTTTGCCGCTTGGGACTAAAATTCGCCTGGAAGATGTTGAAGCAGACAGCTTTTCCGGACGCGTTTTGGCTACAGCATTTCGGCAAAGTGAAGAAGAGGGGCGGACGCTTGAGAAGCTACTGCTGCGGCGTGAGGTTGTCCTGCCGTGGGACGGGAAAAATCCAATAGATTGGTGTGCCGATGTTGATTCACAGTAGCTTTGCGATGGTGCTAGGCACCGCTGATATCCTTGGAGTGATGTGATGGAATGCCTGACCCACGACCAAAAGGCGCATTTTGAAACCCACGGCTATCTGCTGGTCAAAGACCAGATACCCGACGACTGGCTGGCCAAAATCCGCGATGAAATCACGCGGTTCGAGGCCGAAGCCGCCACGATGACCGTGAGCAACGACCGCCTCGACCTTGAGGACAGCCACACCGCCGACGACCCGCGCCTGCGGCGGATCAAATTGCCCCATACAATATCGGATGTGATGCGGGAACTGATGTATTCCGACCATGTGCTGGCCCCGGCCCGCGACCTGATCGGGCCGAACCTGCGCCTGCACACAACCAAGCTGAACATGAAATCCGCAGGCTACGGGGCGGCGGTGGAATGGCATCAGGACTATGCGTTCTATCCGCATACCAACGACGACATCCTTGCCATCGGTATCTGTATTGATGACATGGCACCGGAAAACGGCCCGCTGATGGTTTATCCAGGCTCGCACAAGGGCCCCGTCTTTGATCACCATGTCGACGGCGTGTTCGCGGGCGCGATGCTGCCGCAGGAAAACGGGCTGAACCCGGAGGATGCCGTGCAACTGACCGGCCCTGCCGGGTCGATCAGTATCCATCACGGGCGTATCGTGCACGGCTCGGCCCTCAACACGTCCAACCGGGCGCGGCGCATTCTGTTTTACGAGATGATGGCGGCGGATGCGTTCCCGATCATGGGCAGCATGACCAAATGGGCGGGGATCGAGGATTACAACACACGCATGTTGTGCGGTGAGCCGACCCTCACGCCACGCCTCAAAGACATTCCGATCCGCATCCCGCAACCCCAGCCGGATGTGCCGATCTCGATCTATGAAATCCAGAAGGGGCTAAAAATACGCGCCTTCGACACCATTCCCCACAAGGAGAACAAGACATGAGCAAACCAACAATCGGATTTATCGGCCTTGGCCTGATGGGTGGCGCCATGGTCGGGCGTTTGCAGGATCAGGGATATGCCCTGACCGTGATCGCCAACCGCACGCGCACCTATGTCGATCAGGCCGTGGCGCGCGGTGCGAGCGAAGTCACAACCGCCAGGGCCGTGGCCGAAGCCTCTGACATCGTTATGCTGTGCATGGACACTTCGGCCAATGTCGAGGCGCGGATGCGTGGCGCCGATGGTGTGATCGCCGGGCTGAAAGACGGGGCCGTCGTGATCGACTTTGGCACGTCGCTGCCGGCCTCGACCAGGACGCTGGGCGGCGAAGTCGCGGCGGCAGGTGGGCAATACCTTGACGCGCCGCTGGGCCGGACGCCGTCCCACGCCAAGGACGGGCTGCTGAACATCATGGGGTCAGGGGACAAGGCGGCCTTTGACACCGTCAAGCCGGTGCTCGACGATCTGGGCGAGAATGTCTTTCACCTAGGGGCTTTGGGGTCGGGGCACACGATCAAGCTGATCAACAACTTTTTCGGGATGACAGTTGCCAATGCGATGGCCGAGGCCTTTGCGATGGCCGATGTCGCGGGCGTGCCGCGTCAGGATCTGTACGATGTCGTATCCGCCGGACCGCTGAAATCCGGCATGATGGATTTCGTCAAGGGTTATGCGGTGGACGGCGACCCGAACCAGTTGGCCTTTGCGATCAAGAATGCGGCCAAGGACGTTGGATATTACGCGCAAATGGCATCGGATGCGGGCGTCGATTCGATCATGTCCAAATGTGCGCTGTCAGCCCTGAACGAGGCGCGCGATGGCGGTCGGGCCGATGATATGGTCAGCCAGATGGTCGACTTCTACGCAGACCGGTTCAAGGGGTAGTCATCCTTGGCCATACTCGCCCGCGCACAGCAAGACCGCGCGGCCCTCGGCATCGCCATGACGCTGGGGGCCTATGTGTTCTTTTCGCTGATCGACACGTCGGTCAAGTGGCTGGTGCTGGCGGGTCTGCCCGCATTTCAACTGGCGTTCATGCGGTATCTGCCGCACTTCATCATCTCGACCCTGCTGGTGCTGCGACAGGGGGCGACATGGTCGAACTTTCAGACCGACCATCTGGGCCTGGTGCTGCTGAGGGCGTTTTTGCTGGCCTCGGCCACACTGTTCAACTTTATCACGCTGAAATATCTGTCGCTGACGGTCACGGGGTCGATCATGTTTTCCGCCCCGATCATCGTTTGCGCGCTGTCATGGCCACTGCTGGGCGAACGGGTGGGACCATGGCGCTGGGGTGCGATTGTCCTGGGATTTTTCGGTGTTCTGGTGGTGATCCGGCCCTTTGATGCGGATTTCCACTGGATCGCGCTGCTCAACGTCTACAACGCCGTGTCCCTGGCGCTTTACTCTATCATCACGCGCAAGATTTCAGGCGTCGTCGCCGCAGAGACGATGCAGTTCTATATGGGGGCGTTCGGGGCGATCATGCTGGCACCCTTTGCATTGAGTGTGTGGGTGATGCCCGAAACGGGGTTCCAATGGGCACTGATGATCGGACTGGGCCTTTGGGGCTGGGCCGGTCACGAGATCTTTTCCCGCGCGCACGCCTACGCACCTGCCAACACGCTAATGCCCTATACCTACAGTTTCCTGCTGTATCTGGCCATTGCCAGTTATGTGGTGTTCAATGACGTGCCGGATGGCTGGACCCTGCTGGGGGCGGGCATCATCATATGCTCTGGATTCATCGTATGGTGGCGCACGGGCCGAAAGGAAATCACATGAAAATCGCGGCGATCGGCGAGGCCATGATTGAACTCTCTATGGCGGGCGACACGGCCGCGGTCGGGGTCGCGGGCGATACGCTCAACACCGCGATATACCTCAAACGCAGTGCGCCGGGTTTTCAGGTCGACTATGTCACCCGGCTGGGAACGGATGCCTTTTCGGACCGGATTGCCAACTTCATCTGCGCCGAAGGGATCGGGACACAGTCCATCAAAAGAGACCCCAAAGGCACGCCGGGCCTTTACGCCATTGCCACCGATGACAGCGGCGAGCGGTCGTTCACCTACTGGCGTGACAGCGCGGCGGCGCGGATGACATTCATGACCGACAGTGGCCCTGACTTTGCGGTGCTGGCGCAATACGACGTCATCTATCTGTCGGGCATCACAATGGCGATCCTGTCCCCGACAACGCGCGCGGGACTGATGCGGTTTCTGCAGACGTTCCGCGATGCGGGCGGGCGGGTTTGCTATGACAGCAACTATCGCCCGCGCCTGTGGGAGGATGCACAAACCGCCCGCAGCTCGAACGATGCCATGTGGCGCCTGACCGACATTGCCCTGCCCTCCATTGACGACGAGCACACCATTTCCGACGAAACCCCCGAGGCGATCGCGCGGCGGTTTGTCGATATGGGGCGAACAGGGGCGCTCAAACGTGGTGAGAGCGGCCCGCTGTGCCTGAAAACCGGGACGAGCTATGATTTTCCGGTCGCCGAAAATGTGGTCGATACCACGGCTGCCGGTGACAGCTTTAATGGCGGGTATCTGGCCGCTTCGCTGATGGGTGCGTCACAGGTGAACGCGTTGCGCGCCGGGCATGATCTTGCCGCGCAGGTGATCGGGCACAAGGGTGCTATTCTGCCAAAATGACAGGGGCGGCAGTGGGGGGCATTGTCCGATATGAACGTTTTGCTGATTGGTGCTGGCATGGTGGCCCAAACCCACCTGTTGGCGTTGCGCGACAATAACGAAGGCGCGCGCCTGAGCGGTGTTCTGAGTCGCGATCCTAACCGTACGGCAGCGTTTTGTGCTGCGGCGGGCGAGACGCTCGGACACCCGGTCGCCCCGTTTGTGGATGTGTCAGCCGCGCTGGCGGCGTCGCCCGACATGGCGATCCTGATCACGCCGCCCAATGCGCGCGCGCCCTATGTCACGGCCCTTGCCGGGGCTGGTATCCCGACCCTGATGGAAAAGCCGCTTGAGCGGACATTGCCCGCAGCCCGGGACATTGCGCAGACACTGGCGCGTGCAAATGTTCCCTCTGGCGTCTGTTTCCAGCACCGCACGCGGGCGGCATCAGGTGCGTTGAAAGCGCTGCTGGACTCGGGCGAAACCGGGCCGGTCATCCATGCCGACATCCGCGTGCCATGGTGGCGGGATCAGGCCTATTACGACGTACCCGGGCGCGGGACCTATGCGCGTGACGGCGGGGGGGTGATGATCAATCAGGCGATACACACCCTTGATCTGGCCATTTGGCTGGCGGGACCGGTCGCGCAGGTGCAGGCACAGATGCGCACCAGCCCGTTGCATCGGATGGAAGCCGAAGACATCGCCTCGGCGCTGCTCTCGTTTGGCTCGGGGGCCACGGGTGTTCTTGATGCCACGACCGCTGCCTATCCGGGTGGGCAAGAGAGCATCGCGTTGACGACGGACAAGGCGCAAATCCTGTTGCAGGGCGACATGTTGCAGATCGACTGGCATGACGGGCGCCAGGACGTGATCAAACCCGATGGCGGATCCGGGACAGGCGGGGGGGCGGACCCGATGGCCTTTTCGCATGGCTGGCATCAGGCGGTGATAGAAGGTTTTGCACGCTGCATCCGCGACGGCACGGCTCCGCTTGCGACGATGGACGAGGCGGTGCATGTCCACGCGGTCATTCACGCGATGGAACAGGCGGCCCACACCCGAACATTGACGGACGTACCCACATGACCCTCAGTTTTGTCGCCCTTGGCCTTGATCACCGCCACATTTACGGCATGACGGAAAACATGGCGCGCGTCGGCGCGCGGTGCCTCGGGTTCTGGACGGATGGTGATCCGCAACCGCTGGAAGGCTATGTGAAACGCTTTCCCGACCTGCACCGCTTTGACACGCTTGAGGCGGCACTTGGCGCCGGGGCTGACCTTGCGCTGATTTCCGCAATTCCGGCAGATCGTGCGGCCCTGTCCATCCGTGCCATGCAGACGGGCCATGACGTGATGACCGACAAGCCGGGGTGCACCACCCATGACCAGCTTGCCGGGATCAAGGCTGCCGTGGCCGAAACCGGGCGAATCTGGTCGATAAACTTTTCCGAACGCTTCGAGGTGCCTTGCGTCACACTGGCGGACGAACTGGTCCGGAGCGGCGCAATTGGCAAGGTTGTCCACACCACTGGCCTTGGCCCGCACCGGCTGAACCGTGCCACCCGCCCGGACTGGTTCTTTGAGCGCAAAAAGTACGGAGGCGTACTGACTGATATTGCCTCGCATCAGATTGACCAGTTTCTGCATTTCACAGGGTCGGACAACGCGCAGGTGACCATGGCTCATGTCGCAAATCACGCGAACCCGGACGATCCCGGCTTGCAGGATTTTGGCGAGGTCGCTTTGCGCTCGCCCCACGCGTCGGGCTATATTCGCGTCGACTGGTACACGCCGGATGCCTTGCCAAGCTGGGGCGATGGTCGCCTGACCCTGCTGGGAACCGACGGCTATATCGAGCTGCGCAAATATGTCGATGTCGCTGGCCGCGCGGGGACAGACAGCGTCATTCTGGTAAATGGAACGCAGTGTGAAACCATTGATGCGCGTGACGCTGGCCTGCCGTATTTCGACCGGCTGGCCGATGACATAGCGCGCCGCACTGAAACCGCGATGACGCAGGCGCATTGCTTCAGGGTGATGGCGCTTGCGCTTGATGCGCAGGCGATGGCCGAACGAGGTGCGGCGTGATCCGCGTCGCGATCCTTGGCGGCGGTATCGGGGCGCAGCACCTTGCGGCCTACTGCGCGCTGGACGCATTCAAGGTCACCCACCTCGCCGATCAGGACGACGACCGGCGGGCGGCGTTGTGCGGGGACGCAATCACCGGGCTGTCCGACATTGACGCAGCCCTCAGCGCGGACGTCGATCTGATCGACATATGTCTGCCACCACATCTGCATGCACCGGTTGCCATCAGGGCGCTGCAGGCAGGCAAACATGTCATCTGTGAAAAACCGCTGGCGACGTCGATGGCACAGGTCGATGCAATTGCCAAAGCCGCGCAGGCGGCGGACAAGACAGTTTTCCCGGTTTTCCAGTACCGCTATGGCCTGGCCTTTTCCCGGCTTGCCGCCTTGCAATCGGCGGGCCTGACGGGGGCTGCGCGCGCCGCGGCACTCGAAACGCACTGGAACCGGGGGGCGGACTATTACGAAATTCCATGGCGTGGGACCTGGACCGGGGAACAGGGCGGGGCTGTTCTGGGCCATGCCATCCACGCGCACGACCTGCTGTCGCACTTCATGGCGCCGATCACCCGCGTGACCGCACGGCTGGCCACCCTCGTGAACCCGATCGAAACCGAAGATACCGCGGCCCTGATCCTTGATCTGGCAGGCGGCGGCGTTGCCACCAGTTCGATCACATTGGGCAATGCACGCGACGAAACGCGCCTCCGTTTTGTTTATGAGCACCTGACCGCCACGTCACATACGAATCCGTATGCCCCCGGTGAAGCGGCGTGGACGTTTTCCGCGCGCAACCCGGACCAGCAGGGCGCGGTTGATGCGGTGGTCAGGGCGGTGCCCGTGCCTGCCTCGGGCTTTGCCGGGTTCCTCACAGAAGTGGGCAAGGCGCTGAAGGGTGAGCCAAATACATGTGTGGATTTCAAGGACGGGGCCGCCGCGATTGCCCTGGTCACGGCGATCTATGCAGCACATCGCAGCGGCGCGTCCGTGACGCTGCCCCTGCATCGCGATCACCCCCTGTATCACGGATGGCAACCATGACACGGATCGGTGTCGCCGGGGCGGGATTGATCGGTCGTCAGCACATCGCGGCGATTGCGCGCACGCCGGGCGTGACACTGTCAGCGGTGCTGGATCCGGTGCAGCCCGAAACGGAGTGGCCAAAGGCGCGCGATCTGGCCGATCTGGCCGCTCACTCGGATGGCATCATCCTTGCCGTGCCGAATGCCCTGCACGCACCGATGGCGCACGAACTGATCGCCGCCAGGTGCCCGGTGCTGATCGAAAAGCCCCTGACCGCCAGTGCAGCCGAAGGGATTTCGCTGGTTGATGCCTCGGTCGAGGCCGGGGTGCCCATCCTGGTTGGTCATCATCGCCGTCACAATCCACTGGTCGCCAAAGCCCGCGACATAATAGAAGGCGGCACGCTGGGCACGCTTACAACCGTCCATGGCCAGTGCTGGTTGCCCAAACCCGACCACTACTATGATGCGGACTGGCGGCAGGGTGCGGGTGCGGGCCCGCTGTTCATCAACCTGATCCACGATGTCGACGTCCTGATGTATCTGTGTGGCCCGATAGCCGAAGTGCAGGCGCTGGAAAGCAACGCGGTGCGCGGGAACGGGGCCGAGGAAGTCTGCGTGGCCATCCTGCGCTTTGCCAGCGGCGTTCTGGGCACCTTGAACCTTGCCGATGTCGCCCTGGGCCCGTGGAGCTGGGAGTTGACGGCCGGGGAAAACCCGGCCTATCCGAAAACCGATCAATCCGCTTATCTGATCGGTGGCACACATGGGTCACTCGCCCTTCCAAACCTAACCGTATGGAGCCAGCGGGATGGGCCGGACTGGTGGGCGCCGATTGACCAGACCCGCGTTCCGGTCCCGGCCAGTGACCCGCTGTCAGCGCAACTCCTGCATTTCGCAGAGGTGATCGCCGGGCGCGCGGAACCGCTGGTCAGTGCGCGGGACGGTCTGCGCGCTGTTCAGGTGGTCGAGGCGATCAAACGCGCCGCACAATCAGGCGCATCCGTCGGCATCCCCTGAAATTTGGCGATAGCCACCGCACAAACCTGTGCTAGCCTGCCAATGCGCGCCACGGCGCGTCGCGATAGGGCAGGGGGTGTCTTTTGGACCTGCCCGGCGTCCGCGCATCGACGTGAAACCCCGCCCGAAAAACGTGATGAAAAGGAGGCATCTGATGCCATCAGTGGGTGTTATCGGTCTGGGCGACATGGGCAGCGGGTTGGCAAAGAACCTGATCGCAAACGGCTTTGAAACATGGGGGCGGGATCTGATCGCGGCGCGCCAGCGGGCCTTTGGTGACATGGGCGGCCACATGGCAAATTCGACGGCCCAGGTGGGGGAAAACGCGCAATATGTCTTTGTCATGGTGATGAAGGGGAGCGAGGCGCACGAGGTGATCCTGGGTCAGGACGGTCTGGCCGGCAGCATGGCACCCGGCGGGACGATCCTGCTCACGTCGACCATCAAGCCGGCAGAGGCGCGCGCCATCGGCGCGGGATTGAAAGACACCGGGCTCAACCTGATCGACAGCCCGGTATCGGGCGGCTACCCCGGCGCGCAGGGCGGCACCCTGACCCTGATGTCAGCGGCCCCCGACACTGTTCTGGGCGATGCAAGGCCAGTGATGGAAGCGGTGTCCGCCGCCATTCACCACGTTGGCACTGCGCCGGGCGACGGACAGGTGGTCAAGGCGTGCCTGCAATCGCTGATCGGCTCCATCTTCTCGGCGACGTTCGAGGCGGCAGCACTTGCGGCCAAGGCGGGCGTGCCGGGGCAGGTGATCCTTGATGTGTTTTCGACCTCGTCGGCGGGGTCCGGCATTACCAACAACGCCCTGCAAAAGATCATCGACCGCCAGTTCGAGGGTACGGGCAGCCACATCAACACCATGCACAAGGATCTGACGATTTCCATGGCTCTGGGAGAGGAGCTTGGCGTACCACTTCACACCGCAGCCGCTGCGATGCAGATTTTCCACGCCGGGCGCACGCGTCATCCGCAGGGCGACAACTGGGTCGCCACCCGTGTGATCGAAGAGATCGTCGGGGCCGAACTGCACCGCGACGCCGCCAGGACGACACGATGAAACTGGGCGTCATCACCGACGGGATCAGCCGCGATCTGAACCATGCGCTGAGCGTCATGGACGCCTTTGACCTTACCTATGCAGAGCTGCAATTTGTCGGCGATGCAGAAGTCGGCGACCATACCGCCCGACAGATAGCCGAGATCGACATGATGCTGCGCGACCGGGGCAAACCTGTCTCCTGCCTGTCGCGCCACATCTTTGCCGGCATGACAACCGCGAATCGTCCCGGCGATGCGCTGCACACACAGCACATGGATGCGCTGAAACGGGTGATTGACATGGCCCATGTTGTCGGCAGCCCGCTGGTACGGATCATGACCCAGAAAAAGGAACAGATACTTTGGGGCAGGGGCGGTGCGGAAAAGTGGAACGTGGCCCACGGCGCGTGGGATACAATGGCCCCGATGATCGCACCCGCCGTCGATCTGGCGCGATCACACGGAATCACGCTGGTTGTAGAAACCGGCAACGGGACCATGGTCAATTCGAATTACACCGCCCGCAGGCTGATTGATGAACTGGACGCCAAGGACGCGCTCAAGGTGCTTTGGGATCCGGCCAACAATTGCTGGTGTCACGAGCTGGCCTACCCCGACGGGTACGAAGAGGTGAAGGATGGCTATCTGGGTCATGTTCACATTAAGGACGTGCATGTTGACTCCCCGCGGGCAACGCTCGAGGTGCGCGAACTGGGCAAGGGGCAACTTGGCCCGCTTTTCCCGGCGATCGCGGATGCGTTGCGATCCGACGGATATGCCGGCGTGATATCGCTGGAAAGTGTGTATCACCCGGGCAACGGAGATTACGAGGCGGGGTTTCGGGCCTGTATCGCGCGGTTCAAGGCAATCTTCGGGCCTTAGCGCGCTGCGCGGGTCAGCGGTTGCCAAGCGGCCATTTGCGCGGCGCGCATACCGGTTTCGATCGCCCCCTCGATCAGACCTCCGTTGCGCGCCGACAGTTCGGCCCCGGCAAAGAACAGGCGGCCCGCAACCGGGTGCGACAGCGCGGGCGCGCCATAGGGCGGGTGCCTGTCCGGAGGCACCTGATCGGCGCGGGTCGCGGTAAACGGCTGGTCCGCCCAATCCATCAGGTGCAGCGCGGTGGGGTCAGCCGCTTGTGCCCCAAACAGGCGCACCAGTTGTTCGACGGCCGCTGATTTCAGCGCCTGCCCATCGTGGCGATGCTCAAATGGCACGCCGACAAAACCGAACAGGCCGTGGATGCCGGTCTCGGGATCACTTTGATCCGCGATTTCGACCAGCGGCCCGATCTGGCTGACAGCCCCGCCCGACAACCCCGCCGTGCGCCAGAACGAACACTCATAGATCGCCACAATCTTGGCGTGCGCGGCCATCCATGTCGGCCATCGGGCCAAGGCATCGCGCACCTCGGGCGACAACGCCGGGGTCACGGCCCACGTGCCCACAATCGGGCCCGGAACGGCGCATATCACGGCATCCCCGGTCCAGACGGTGCCGTCGGTTGTGGTGATGGACGGGTTGCCCGTCAGATCAACGGCCCGCACAATCCGGTCAAGCCGGATGGCGTCGCCCGGCAAGGCCGCAGCCAGCGCATCCGCAAGCGCCTGAACGCCGCCACGAATGCGGGCCGCGTCGGCGTACCGATGGGCGAATGCACCGCGTCTTGTCTGACCGTGCAATTCGTGCAGAAAATCGCCGTCCTCGTATTGGGGGATCATCTGCAATCCCATCTCTGCCAGCAAGGACACGACCAGCGGCTGATGGTCCGGCCATATCCACGCCGGACCCAGATCAATCCCGCCCGCTCCGTGCCTTATGCTCAACGCGCGTCCGCCGATCCTGCCGCGCGCCTCGAGTACGGTAACCTCATGTCCCGCCTGATGCAGACGCAGGGCCGCCGTCAGACCGGCCAGCCCTGCCCCCAGAACCAGAACCCGTTTCACGCGGCAGCGATCCGGCGCAAATGCCCCGTTTTGACCCATAACCGCGCGCCATCTTCGCCAGCCGTCAGTTCGGTCTGTGAACCGGGGGCCAGACGCAACCAGTCCCTTGGGCCCAAACTGCCTTTGGGGCCGTTGATTTTACCTTCAAGCACCAGAACTTCGGCGCCGCCATCGGCAACAAGCACATGGCGCGTGCCGCCGGCCCACAGTTCGAGGCGTACATGTTCGCGCGCGTCCTCGAACAGGGTCGCGGTCTGGACACCGGTGCGTGTCACATCCGGCGCAGTGGCCACGGTGTTGGTGTCGATGCAGACGTGCTCACGATCTTCGGGGTCGAACTGCCACAGCTTGACAAAGATCGTCGCGCCGGGGTCCGAACGAGGTGTGTGGGACGAGGTCGGCGGGTTGCGCACATAGGTACCGGTTGGAAAATCGCCCTTTTCGTCCTGAAACACACCCTCCAGTACGATATACTCCTCGCCCCCGTCATGGGTGTGGGCGGCAAAGGCGCTGCCGGGTGCAAAACGGACAATGGTCGTGGCACGCGCAACCTCGTCACCGATGCGATCCAGCATTTTGCGTTCAACACCCGCCCCGGGCGATGCCCGCCACGGGTTGTCGTCATATGCGACGCACACGTCTTGAGAGAAGTCGGCATTCAGTTCCATGATCTGGCTCCTTCGGGGTTGCCTACTCATAGGTAGACAAATATAGCAAAGCTGCAATAAAAAGTGTATGAAGAGTCATATTTCCGTTATTTACATGGGAATTGTCAGAGACACGTATCAGGTAGGCAATTGTGAACACCAGAGCAACACTCCTGAATACGGCAGAGCAACTGGCGCGCAGCCGGGGGTTTGACGCGTTCAGCTATAGTGATCTGGCCGAACAGGTCGGTATTCGCAAGGCGTCAATCCATCACCACTTCAGAACCAAGGGCGATCTGTCGCTGGCGCTGATAACGCGGTATCGTGAGGTCTTTTCCGACCGACTTGCGGCCATATCGGCGCAGGATCCACGCGCATCGGGCAGGTTGCTGGCCTTTCTGAACCTTTACCGGGATGCCATGCTGGGCGGGCGGTCCTTGTGTCTGTGCGTCGCGTTCAGCGTGACGCAACACGCCTTGCCAGTCGACAGCAGGGCGCAACTGGCGGGCTTTCACGCAGACGTCACGCAATGGCTCGAAGTGGTGTTCCGGCTGGCACTGACGGACGGAAGCATCCGGGGCGTCACGTCACCCAGGGCCGAAGCACAGGCCGCACTGGCCGCCGTCGAAGGCGCACAAATCATGGCCCGCGCGGCGCGCGATGTGGCCCGGTTCGAGGCGGCCATCGACACCTTGCGCGCCCGCGCCATCTGAGACGCCCCGTCAGAAAAACACGCGCAACAATTGTGATGTGCTTTGCCGGCGAACCTGTGCAACCCTGTCCGGGTGGCTGAAACCAGGACAGATAAAATGCAAAAAGAAATCGTTGCGCTGCTTTCGAAGCTTGAAGACCGCAGCCCGACCTATGCCATCGTCGGCGACGTCGATCTGGTGGTTGTGCGGTTTGATGATGACATTTCGGTCTTTTACGGGCGATGTCTGCACCGTGGCGCGTTGATGTCAGATGGTTTCGTGCGCGGAAACAACCTGATCTGCGGCTTGCACGACTGGGATTACCGGCTGGACAGCGGTGTCAGCGAATATGCCAATGACGAAGCACTGCCCAAGTTCAAAAGCTGGGTCGAGGGCGACGACATTTGCGTGGATGCGGACGAAATCGGGGCATGGGCTCATGCCAACCCGCAACCTTTCAACAGAGACGCCTATCTGGGGCTCTATGCCGACACCGCCCATGGCACCGACGAAGAACCCTATAATGGTCTGATCCGGCAATACGCGCGCGATGGTCTGTCCAAGACCGGACATCATGGCAAGGTCGACGCGATGGGCGTTCCGCGACACACGCTGCCGGATTGGGATGATATCCAGATCCTGACAGCGCAGTTGCACAAGCCGCCCTTGCTGGATGACACCACCGTCGGAACCGAAACCGTCATTGGCCCGAACGCGCAAAAACCCCTGCGCCTCGACATCCCGCTGTTCGTGTCCGACATGTCCTATGGCGCCTTGTCCGAACCGGCCAAGGTGGCGCTGGCGCGCGGCGCTGAACTGGCGGGCACCGGCATCTGTTCGGGCGAGGGCGGTATGTTGCCCGAAGAGCAGGCGGCGAATTCGCGCTACTTCTACGAACTGGCGTCCGCGCGGTTCGGCTTCTCCTGGGACAAGGTGGCACGTGTGCAGGCGTTTCACTTCAAAGGCGGACAGGGGGCCAAGACGGGCACCGGCGGGCACCTGCCCGGCCACAAGGTCAACAGCAAGATTGCCGAAGTGCGCGGGTTGAACGAAGGCGATGACGCCATTTCCCCCGCGCGCTTTCCCGACTGGACGGACCCCGCCCAGATCAAGGATTTCGCGGACGAAGTGCGCGACCGTACGGGCGGTATCCCCGTCGGCTACAAGCTCAGCGCGCAGCACATCGAAAAGGATATCGACGCGGCGCTCAAAGTCGGGGTGGATTACATCATCCTTGACGGACGGGGCGGCGGGACGGGCGCGGCTCCGATCATCTTCCGCGACAACATTTCGGTGCCCACGATCCCCGCCCTGGCGCGGGCGCGGGCGCATCTGGACCGACTTGAACGGCATGACGTGTCGCTTGTGATCACCGGGGGCTTGCGCAAACCGGCTGACTTCGTCAAGGCGCTGGCGCTGGGCGCGGATGCCATTGCCCTGTCCAATTCGGCCATGCAGGCCATCGGGTGCATCGCCATGCGGGCATGCCATACCAACAACTGTCCGGTCGGTATCGCCAGCCAGAAACCCCATCTGGTCAGCCGTCTGGTGGTGGAAAAATCGGCGCGCCAACTTGCCAACTTCTTTGCCGCAAGCACCGAACTGATGCAGGTCATGGCCCGCGCCTGCGGCCACGACCACCTGAACAAGTTCAACGCAGGCGACCTGACCACATGGAAAAGGGACATGTCCGACATCTCGGGCGTGGCATTCGGAGGATTGGCATGAGCGACCCACTTGACTGGATCAGCGTCGGACACACCAGCGATCTGCCAGAGGGGCGAGTCAAGACGGTCACCGCGCGCACCACCTCGGTCTGCCTGTCGCATTTCGATGGGCAATGGGCCGCGATGAACAACCATTGCCCGCACCAGCGCGGCCCGCTTGGCGAGGGGTCCATCGAGCGGGGTGAGGGTGGAAAATGCTGGATCCGTTGTCCGTGGCACGGCTGGGATTTCGATCCGCTCACCGGCAAACCGCCCGGCGGACACGAAGACAGCGGGCAGGAGATCTATCCCGTCAAGATCGAGGGCGACGAGATTTTTGTCGGGCTGACGCCGGAACCGGCGCATGTTCGCACTGTGTCCGATCAGATGGCCGAAAGCATGGTCAACTGGGGGATCAAGCACGTTTTCGGCATGGTCGGGCACTCCAACCTCGGGCTGGCCGATGCCATACGGTTGCGTGTCGAAGCGGGAGAGATGAAATATGTCGGGATCCGGCACGAAGGGGCGGCGGCATTTGCCGCCTCGGCCTATGGCAAGTTGACAGGTCACCCCGCCGCTTGCCTGACCATCGCAGGCCCGGGTGCGACCAACCTGCTGACCGGCCTGTGGGACGCCAAGGTTGACCGCGCCCCGGTCCTTGCGCTGACCGGGCAGGTGCAGACACAGGTGTTCGGCCCCGGCGCTTTTCAGGACATAGATCTCGTCTCGGCATTTGCGGCTGTCAGCAAATTCAGCCAGACGGTTCTGTCGACATCCAACCACTCTGAACTGGTGTCACTGGCGATCAAGACCGCGCTGGTGCAACAGGATGTGGCACATCTGATCTTTCCCGATGACATGCAGACAAACCCGTCCGACAAACCAGCCAGCACTCCGGACGGACGCCTCGGGCAGACGGCCATCAAACCCTCTGACGCCGATGTGTCAAAGGCGCTCGAGATGCTCAATGCCGCCAAACGTCCGATCCTCGTGGTGGGTCATGGCGCGTGGTCTCACATGGCTGCTATCACGAAACTGGCCGAGGCGATGGGCGCTCCGGTGCTGACCACGTTCAAGGGCAAGGGCCTGATCGCTGACGATCACCCGAATGCGGCTGGCGTTCTTGGCCGTTCGGGTACGCCAATCGCGAGTTGGTTCATGAACGAGGCCGACCTGATCCTGACCCTTGGCACCTCCTTTTCCAACCACACCGGAATCGCGCCCGGGAAACCCATCATTCAGGTCGATTATGAACGGATGCAGTTGGGCAAGTTCCACGCGGTGGATCACCCTGTCTGGGCTGAAATCGGCGCCTTCTGCGATGCCATCGCAGGCGGGATCGACCGCCCGGCCGATGCCGCTGACCAGATCAGCGAATTGCGCCAGCGCTGGCGGATCTGGCGCGACGAAAAACAAACCCGGCTTGGCGAGGAAACGACCAGGGGCATTCATGCGGCGGCCATCTTTGCCGCCCTGTCGCGCGTCGCGCCCGCCGACGCCATCATCGCGGTGGACGTGGGCAACAACACCTATTCCTTCGGGCGCTATTTCGAAACCAAGGGCCAGCGTGTGCTGATGTCTGGCTATCTCGGGTCCATTGGCTTTGGCTTTCCTGCCGCAATGGGGGCGTGGGCCGCGACACAGGATTACGCGTGGCTGAAAGGGCGCAAGGTCATCTCGATCTCGGGCGACGGCGGTTTCGGGCAATACCCGATGGAGCTGACCACAGCCGTCAAATACGGCATGGACATCACACATGTGCTTTTGCACAACGGCGAGCTTGGCAAGATCTCCAAGGAACAGCGGTCAGGCGAGTGGCCGGTGTGGGAAACCAACCTGCACAATCCGTCCTTTTCCGCCTTCGCCAAAATTTGCGGCGCGCATGGTGAAAAGGTCGTGTCCTCGGACGCGATCGAGGCCGCGTTGCAAAAGGCACTGGATGTCGACGGCCCCGCGCTGGTCGAAATCATGACCGACGCAGAGTTGGTGTAGGGCGGACACTCCGCCCGTCGCCCCGCCTTCATACGCTGTTAACGGTCTGGACCGTGCGCCCTGTTAACCTGGCCTCCTGTGCATCAGCGGTGCACAGGTTGTGCACGGCCTGTGTACGGGTGGTGCATCGCCCATATCCCTTGTTTTTATGGCGTTAACCGGGTTTTCAGTGGAAACGGCCCGTTGGTGTTGCGCGCTCTAGCCGCTGCGCCCGTCAAACGCCCGCACGGTGATGCCTGCGGCCTCCAGCGTGCGGCGGACCGCGGCGGCAATGTCGACGGCTTCGGGCGTGTCACCGTGACAGCAGATGCTGTCGACAGGCGTCTCTATGCGGGTGCCGTCCTCGGTGATGATGGCCTGTGCCCTGACCATCTCGACCATCCTTTTTCCGGCAAGCTCCGCGTCATGGATCACCGCGCCGGGCTTGCGCCTGTCCACCAGTGTCGCATCCGCATTATAGGCACGGTCGGCAAATATCTCGCAGGCAAAGCGTGCCCCAAGACTGCGCGCCGCGCGTTCCTGCGCCGTTGCGGCCAGCACCATGATTATGGCGTCCGGATGTGCCGAAAGCGCCGCCTCAAAGCAGCCCCGCGCCATGTCTTCATTTTCCGATGTCATGTTTCCCAGCGCCCCGTGCAGTTTGATATGACGCAGTTCGGCCCCAAGACTGCGGGCCATTCCAAGGCTTGCACCCACCTGACAGCGAATGGAATTCTGCAATGATGTCAGTGGCATATCAATGCGTCTGCGGCCAAACCCCTGAATGTCGTCAAAACCGGGATGCGCCCCGATGCCCACGCCGCGGTCCAATGCAATGCCCATCGTTTGCGCCATCACATCCGGATCGCCGGCATGTGCTCCGCAGGCGATATTGGCAGAGGTCACCGTCTGCAACAGTGCCGCGTCATCCCCCATTTTCCAGGGGCCAAAGCTTTCGCCCATATCCGCGTTCAGATCGACATGCATGGCACTATTCTCCTTCATCGAGGGCCGGGTCGGTTGCCGACACAACCCCACCAACCAATTGATAATTCAGCAAATCCTGCATTGTGGACGGATCGCGAACCAGGGGCGTGACGGCACCGGACAGTTTGGCCAACGCGGTGCTGGCGCGCGCCTGAATGGCTGCGCCCTCATCGCGGGTGACAAAGGCGAACCGCACCACGGCCCCCGCCGGTGCCTGTGCCACACGCGGCAGATCACAGGGGATCACAGTGCCAATCCGTGGGTATCCGCCGGTGGTCTGGCACTCTGCCATCAGCACGAACGGCGTGCCGTCACCGGTGATCTGAATGTCACCCGGCACGATGACTTCGCTCACGATGCTCAGCGCCTTGGGGTTTGAAAACCCCTCCCCGTCACTGTCCATCCTGACCCCCTGCCGGTTGGCACGCGGGTCACGGCGAAATTCCGTGTTTTCAAAGCGTTCGCGGACTTCTGGGTCGAAATCCCCGGTTTGCATACTGGGCACGACACGCACCGCACCGCCATTCAGGCGGGCCTCCGGGATCAGTGTCATTCCCACGTCTTTTCCCTTGTCCTGCCCCACGGGCAGGATGTCGCCCTTGCGCACCAATGCGCCCAGTCCGCAGGACAGATGCGTGGCGCGGGACCCAAGCACCGCTGCACCGGCAAACCCCCCGCCCACATGCAGATATCCATATGTCCCGGACCGCGTCGGCCCAATGGTCAGTTGCGCCCCTTTGGCCACGGCATGGCTGGCATTCCAGGCCAGCGCACGCCCGTCAACCTGCGCGGCCATGACGGCGCCGGTCAGGGCAATGCGCACATCTTCGGTTGCTTCGAAGGTGCCGCCGGTTCCGACCATTTCGAGAACCGCCAGGTCAGGGGCCTGCCGCAACAATGCGGCCCCCTCGCAGACGGCATGTCTGTCCGCCGCGCCGCCATGGGTCAGCCCATGTGCCAGAAACCCCGGGCGCCCGAGATCCTGCAGCGCCATCGCAGGGCCGGCCGCGCGGGCGATCAGCCCCCTCATTCCAGCATCTCGCGCAGTGCACCACCGGCGCCGTCGCCATTGTGGGCCTCGATCCGTTCAAGCTCTGCCGCCGTGACAGAGGTGAACTGCACCTCGTCGCCGGGCGACAAGGGAAACGGCGTATCGCTGGACGGGCGAAAACAGGCAAAGGCGGATTGCCCGACGTGGCGCCACCCGGTCGGCGTGTCCTTGGTAAACAGGCAAATCTGGCGCACCGCGGCGACCAGCGCCCCGGCGGGAATGTTCGGCGACAGACCGACCTGCCGGGGAATGTTCCACGCCTCTCCGAGTGTCCCAAGATAGGGTTGGCCAGGTGCAAACCCCAACGTCAGAACACGCAACCGCGCCGACGTCAGATCAGCCTGCGCCTGTGCCACGCTCAGCCCTGCGGCTTCGGCAGCCTCGGTCAGTTGCGGGGCGCGTGGACCACCAAAAACAGCCGGTATCGTCCAAAGTGCGCGCCCGGCCGGGAGGGACGCCGCAGTCCAGTCCCGGGACCCGAGCACGTCACTCAATCGCGCACTGAGCCGATCAAACCCGTATTCGGCCAGATCCACCCGGAAAAACGCCGACACTAGGGTACTGCTGCTCTCGGAAATCTCTGGCCAACCCTGTGCGTCGACAGCACTGCGAAACGCGATGGCGGCCCGGTTCGCGGCGTCCGTTGCCGTATCGTCGAACGTCACCAATAGGCCATTCAGGCCAACGGAACGGATCGTCGGTACGAAAGGAGTGTCTTGCATGCCGGTCAACCTAGTCTCTCTGCGCCGGTGTGCAATTGCTAAAGCGGGTCACGCAACCACCGGTCTTCAAACGCCAGACGGGACACACCCGCCAGCCGCAGGACGCGATCCAGTTCCGCCTCAAGCGCGCGTTGGCGCCCCTTGCCCCAGCGCACGCCGCGTTCGGGCCAGACGGCACGAACACGCAACGTGTCATCGCCGCGAAAGGCCTTCATATCAATGCGGCCGACCACCCTGTCGCCTTCGAGAAGGGGAAAGACATAGTACCCGTATTTTCGCCGGGGTTCGGGTACGAAAATCTCGATCCGGTAGTCGAACCCAAACAGCCGTTCGGCCCGTTTGCGATCTCTCAGCGCGGGATCAAAGGGGCTGAGCACCCGCAGCCGCGACGTCGGTTCAATGCAACGTGTCGGACAATCGGGCAGATCGGGCCACGCATAGGCGGCCCGTTCCGAGCCATCAACGCACGTGACGTTCACCTGCATGATCCGACCGGCAGCGAAGGCACGGGCGCACCAGTCTTTCGCCTCGGCGGGCGTGATATGGGCCCAGAACGCAGCCAGTTCGCCATGGGTGGCAAAGCCCAGACGAGTCAACGCCTCGCGACAACACCAGTCGATGGTTTCCGCGTCATCCGGTGCGTTTCCTACTGCTGTCCTGTCGATCACCCGTTCTGTCAGATCATAGTATTTCTGAAATCCCTGCCGGTTGACGACGCTCAATGCGCCACTGCGCCAAAGGTATTCCAACGCCGTCTTTGACGGATGCCAGTCCCACCAGCCACCCGACCCGCGCTTTTCGCCCTCGCCCACGTCCCCGGAACAGACAGGCCCGCGTTCGCGGATCATGTCCAGAACCGACTTGAACCGGGCTTCGAACCCCTCGCGCCGCCATTCTTTCCAGCGGCTGCGCAACAAGGCGGCGTCGCGCTGACGTCGCATGTGCCAGTAGGGATAGAAGGCGATTGGCACGACAGCGGCGTCATGGGTCCAGTGCTCGAACAGCGCCCGGTCGCGTTCGTACAAAAGTTTTAACGATTTCGGCCGATAACGTGGCCGACGCGAAAACAGGATCAGATCGTGGGCGCGGGCCACCGTATTGATGCTGTCCAGCTGGACAAAACCCAATCGCTCAATCAGCGATAACAGTTCGGCCCCATGTGCCGCCCCCCGAGGGGATTCTGAAAGAGCATGGCGATCCAGAAAAACGCGCCTTGCGGCGGTGTTGCTCAGGGTAAAGGGCGTCAAGGCCGTCGGTTACGGCGCAGGGTGTCGCCATAGGAAATCTTTGGGGTCAGCGTGATGTGCTTTGGTTCGGTCGCTCCGGCCAGATTCTCAAGGATGATGTTGGCGGCGGTGCGCCCGATGTCGAGGCGGCAGGCGTCCATGGTGGCCAGACGACGCGGCAATCCATCCAGCAATTCGACCCCGTTGAACCCGGCCAGTCCGATCTGACCCGGAATTTCCACGCCCTGTTCGATCAGGTACAGCAACCCGCCCGCACCAATCATATCGTTGGAATAGTAGAGGAAATCCAGATCCGGGTTGGCATCCAGCATTGCCTTGGTCATCTCGCGGCCCTTGGCCAGGGCCGACCCGCCGGAATAGAAATCCCGCGCTTCAATCTCGATTCCGGCCTTGGCCAGAACCTCTGTCAGACCTTCGAACCGCTTGCGTGCCCGGTGGTCGCGCGGCATCGAAGTGCCCATGAACCCGATCCGGCTGTAACCCTGTTTCAGGATCGCGCGCGCCATCTCCTGGCCTGCGGCGCGGTGCGAAATGCCAACCATGTTGTCGACCGGATTGCCGTCCGTATCCATGATCTCGACCACTGGAATGGCGGCATTCCTGAGCATGGCGCGGGCGGCATCAGAATGTTCAAGACCGGCAATGATGACACCAGATGGCCGCCACGACAGCATCTCGTAAAGAACACGCTCTTCCTTGTCGCGCATATAGTCGGTCACGCCGAACACCGGTTGCAGCGGCGTTTCCTCGAGCACCTGATTGATACCTGTCAGAACCTCGGGGAAAACCATGTTTCCAAGCGAAGGGATGATCACAGCGATGAGGTTCACATGCTGCGAGGCCAGCGACCCTGCGATTTGATTGGGCACATAGCCAAGCGTCTTGGCCGCTTCGAGGACTTTGGCGCGTGTGGCTTCACTGACGTCGCCACGGTTGCGCAGAACCCGGCTGACAGTCATTTCGGAGACACCGGATGCGGCGGATACGTCGCGCAATGTCAGCGGGCGTGGGGCGCGATCAGTCAACTGCAATCCTTTGAATTCGTGGTCCCATGAGTTATCGCCAAAAGCAACGGGATTTCAAGCGTCCCGACGTGAAATGGACGCCCACAGGAGGTGACAAGCCGAATGAGACGCAGTAATGGAAAGGCACGCGACCCCGTGGCTCAACTGGATAGAGCAGCCCCCTCCTAAGGGGCAGGTTGCAGGTTCGAATCCTGCCGGGGTCGCCAAAAACACCTGAAAAATACGGCTTATTTACAGGGCTTTGTGCAGGAGCTTGCAGAAAGTCCCGCGAGCTTTCGTGCCGAATTCTGCTGATACGGCGGAAATCTCGTACAAAACCTGTACAAAATTCGCACATCTTGGCGCAATTGGGGGCCTACCAATGAGCTGGCGGGTCGCGAACACATGCGCGGAACGCAAGTTCGGCAGCGCAACGCGCAAGCAGATCATCATGTTTCTGGCCGACAAGGCGAGCGATGACGGCTCGGGCATCTGGTGTTCCAAGGGCACGATTCAACGTCACACCGAGCTGGGAGACACCACAGTCAAGCGAACCGTGCGCGAGTTCCTGAAGGAAGGCATTCTGGTCGAGACCGGCGCACGGACCTGCAAGAACGGTTTCACCGTCGTCTACCGGATCGATCTGGCCAAGGTCGAGGCGCTGGAACCGACCGCAGAGCCCGAGATTGAGACGGGGTCCACAGTGGCCCCCGTCCAGTCTGGCCCCGGTACGGGGGCCACTGTGGCCGGGGTACCGGGGCCACCACGGCCCCCAAACCATCCTAAAACCATCCATAAACCACCTACGCGCAAGCGCGAGGCGGCGGGGGATGAAGAAGCTGAGAAGGTATTGGCCGCCTATCCGCCCGACCGTTTGCGCGGGAAGGCGGACTGTTTGAAGCGGATCAGGGAAGCCTTGGATGCCGGGACAGAGGCCGAGGACCTGCTAGAGGCTTTGAAGGCCTATGCGACCGAAAGCGCGGGCTTCACCCGCTCGAAGGTCTGTTTCTCAGACAACTGGTTCAAGTCGGGACGGTGGCGCACCTACGTCGAGGACATCGCCAAGAACCGCGAAGCAACGAAGACCAAGGAAGCCGAGATGCTGGCAGGCTTGGCGAATTGGGTGACTGACAAGCACCCTCTTTGCCGCCACATCACACCCGGTCAGATCGATGCACTCCTGGCCGCAAAACTGGTGACGCAGGCCCAAATCCAAGCCGCGGGCCTCAGATCATGACCGTAACCGATCCCACCGAAACGCAAACAGCAAGGCGACCCATGTCATACGGCTACGCCGATGACACGGGACCTTGCGAGGGACGGCAAGCCTCCCCTTCGAACCCCACCGGCGCGGGAAAAGCCCGCACCAAAGAGCCGCTGACCGAGACCTTTGTCTTCCGGTGCACAGCGGCTGAGAAGGCCCAGCTACGCGCCAAGGCCGAGGCTGCTGGCCTGCCTGCTTCGACCCTCCTGCGGGAAGCGCTTGGCCTCTCCGAAGCCCGCCGCCGCAAGCCGATACCCCGCGTTGACCCAGCGTTGGTGCTGGCGGTCGGGCGCATCGGCGGCAACCTCAACCAGATCGCGCGTTGGCTTAACCACGCCATGAAAATCGAGCGCACCGACCTCGACACGCTGACCGTCGCACGCCACCTGGTGGTGATCGAATGCCAACTTGCCGCGCTCCTCGATGAGGCGCGGCAGTGCTGATCAAGTTCTTCCCCAATGGCAAAGGTGCGGGTGCGGGACCTGTCGGTTATCTCGTGGCCGAGCGCGTGCTGGCCTATGACGGCAACCGCGACTTGGTCTGCGATGCCGACGGCCAGCCCATGACCGTCATCCGCGACCCACTGCCCGAGGTTCTGCGCGGCAATCCCGAACGCACCGAGGCCGTGATCGACGCCAGCCGCCACCAGTGGACCTACCGCGCGGGCGTCATCAGCTTTGCCGACAGCGACAACCCGACCGAGGACCAGCAGGCCGAGGTCATGGACCAGTTCGAGCGGCTGGCCTTCGCGGGGCTGGACCCTGAGCAATATGAGGTGCTCTGGGTCCGCCATCGCCACGAAGGCCGGGTCGAGCTTCACTTCTGCACGCCGCGCCTGGAACTGACCACGGGCAAGAGCCTTAATATCGCACCGCCAGGCTACCAAGACGCCTACGACAGCCTGCGCGACGTGATGAACCAGCGCCATGTCTGGGCCGATCCGATGGATGTGGAGCGCGCGCAAGAGGTGCGCGAGACCATCGAGGCCCCGACCCGTGCCCAGGGTCGCGACGAACTGCATGCCTGGATACAGGACCAGATCGACCTCGGCCTGATCACCGACCGCGCGTCCATGGTTGACGCACTGAAAGATGCAGGCTTCGACCTGCCGCGCACCGGCAAGGCCTACATCACCGCCCGCGATCCTGAGACTGGCGAACGATGGCGGCTGAAAGGAGAGATATTCCATGAAGACTGGCAAGCCGACCCGGCTGAGCGAGAAGCTGAACGCGGAGCTCGACATGATCAGGCAGGAACACGTCGCCTCGATCTCATCCCAGCTCAAGAGCTTCAAGATCGATTTGAAGAACATTGTGGGCGCCGCGCAGCATACCATCGCGAGCGATACGCGCCGCTTTCAGAGCGAGACGGTGAGTATGTTCGAGACGCGGCTGAGATCGATCCGCCGTTGGCTGACGATCTCGCCATGGCTGATCGCGGGGATGGTGCTGACGGGGATCGCCTCGATGATGGCTGCGAGCTTCTTCTGGACGGTGCATCTGACACGCTCGGAGCTGACCGAGATGGGTCTGACGCGGATCGAACGGCCCGAGGGGACATGGCTAATCCTGGACCCATCGAAGACGCGGTTGCGGAACTGCACGATGGGCGGCCAGACCGTCACCTGCATTCGGATCGAGGAGGACTAGATGACCCAACTGACAGCCTTGGAACGCGACTTGCTCGCCTGCGTCGAGCGGTTGGTGACGGCCTCAGAGGCCTCCGCGAAGGATTTGACAGCCTTGGAGACACGCTCGACCGGCAGGATCGAGAGGGAACTGGCTGGCTTGAAAGACTGCGTGACCTTGCTCATTCGTTCACAAGCCGCATCCATGAAGGCCTTGAGCGGATTGCTGAACGACGAGGCGAGCTACAAGACGCTGGACGAGAACTTGCAGCAGAGCTTGACCTTAGCGAAGGCCGCCGCCGAGAGATTGAGGGACAGCTAGATAGTCAGGAGACGCACTCGGAGCGGGGGGTGAGGCATTGAAAGTACAAGCGATTTTTACCAACAAGAAAAGGCGCAGTAAGCGCCTTTTCAAATCCGTGAAAATCTATAAAATCCTACGCTTAGCAGACAGCAACAGGATCCTAGTTTAGCCATCACCGTCTGGTTTTCGCATCTTCTTATCCTCGTTTTTTTTCTAGCCTACACGTACATAACAAGTGTGGCAACATTTTGTTCCATCAAGATAGCCTTCAATGCTTAGTGTGAATAGGTGAACAAATTGTGAATGCGGAGGTCGGCAACTCTTAGCCGTCGCTTCGAATTTTTTGAGCAATATCAAATATTTCCTGAACCTCGTCACCAGGGATTTCTCCCGATGCTATGAGTTTATTTTTTGTGATCACATCAATGATCCGATCTGCGCACACGCGAGCGTCTTCAGGATTGCCAAGAAGACTATATCCGGTAGCCAATGTTTCGAGGCGTTTGATAGAAGTCTCGTCTTCAATATTTAGAAGAGATGCGAACTCTGAGAAAAAATTACCGTAGGAGTGCTCGGTCATACACTGCAAGCGATCTAGGTTGTCGAATCCACCAAGAAGGAAAACCGCGTCATTCAAGTAAGCCACTATATTGTTTAGATTTCGCTTTCGCATCGTAGATGCGCTCCGGTCCAAGCCGCGCAGAGTGATCGACAGTGCATGATCATAAGCTTTCAAGGTCTCCTCAAGAAGTTCGTCCCTTTTGCCTTCTTCAGTAGATAAGTACTTGTCGTGCGCACGCGCCCACATGTAAAAGCCTAAAACCCGGTCGGCATTGTTAATCAATGTCTCAAACTGACGAGCTGTAAGCCTATAGTCGAACTTACCGGTCAGATAGTCACCATCTTCAAGACACTGAATCGCTTTCTCCATACTAGAAATTGCTCGAGTTAGCTCCCCAGTCGACTTCTGAGCCTGGGCCATCCGATAGTGCAAAGGCGCAAAGTCGGAAAAGTCCTGAACGAGTTGTGAGTATATGTTCCTTGCTTCTTTGACTTCGCTGAGGTCTCCTGGGCGTGCTGAGAAGACTCTGCAGAAAGCCTCTTCCATCCTAAGAGAATAAAAATAAAAACGTGTAGCCTGGTCCGCGGCTTCGAGACGTATGAATTTTTCGCGAGTTTCCGCAGCCTCGAACAGGTAGTTGATATCTTCGGCAAGCTTCCCGTACGCCTTTCTCAGTTTTTCGAGCGCGTTTCCATCTGCAGTTTCCGGAGAGCCAAGGTTTTTGTATACGTTATCAAGCTCGTCTCTCCTGAGCAAAAGGGATCGGAACTTATCAAAATTTTCTGGTCTTGCCCCCAAAGACTCTAGTGTACTTGAAAAATCCTCGGCTGAGTCCATTGACGGTGTTGGTTTGGAAAAATCCGGTTGAGTGTCTTCAACTTCGTCTCGAATAATCTCTGCGAGATCGCCTGAGTTATCCAAGAACCGCTTCAGTAGCTTTAAGCTGCGTTCTGCAGAAGGTGGAATATCCTCTCGTTCCGAGATAAACGAACCCATCTCATCGCCGTCTAAGGAAACTCTCGTTCTTGTATACCTCAAGGTATGATCTATTTGGGCCCAGGTATCTTCAAATACTGACCGAATTTGGAATTCGACTGGAACGCTTACTGCACTATCGCTTTGGTTGCCAGCTTCTCCAACATCAGTGCGCAATACGATATGAACGCTTGAGTATTCGTCTTTTGGCACAACTTCTACAGCGATGTTGTGTGGAGCCCGGTCAAAATAGACTGAAAGAATTTCCTGTGCATCGACAGCATAGCTGTGAGCGCCAGGAAAAGTGTTGGAAAAGTATGCACGCGCCTCCTTTATTTCTGGTGGTAATTCGAACGGATTATATCGAGTAAATTCTTCACGCTTTCCGTTTGTCCCAACTAAAATATTGCAAAGACCGTGCAAGATATCAGCTATATCATCTCGGAAGAGCGTGATAAGGCGAACACCCACAACATCTGTGACGTTACTTACCTGATAGTCTACAGTTTTGCCTTCCCGGGCAAGGGCAGTTCTTTTGCGTTCGATCTTCCTCGCGACTGCTTCGACGCCTTTCGTCCTAGCATAGTAAGCATATAAGTCTTCTTTCAGAAGGCTCTTGTCAATGGACAGGACCAACTCTCTTTCAAGGTCGCCGCCGCACCTTACGATGTCTCTGATCTCATCGATCTCATCGCGGGTCGGATAGAACTCTGACCGATCATTCTTCTCTGTCTTCACTGCCAGGGTTTCCTCATTGCCTTGGCCTTCATCAAAAGCCGGATGAACTATCGGAAATAGCTTTTCGCTTATCAAGGGAGGCCCCTGCTGGAATGGTGCTATCAGCTGAGGGCTAGTTTTCCAGTCGGGTTCCTCGTGCTCCATCCATCGCTCACACCGATCAATCAGCGTTGTGGCGTCAAGGATTGGAGTATCGTCGTGGGCCTCATGCGGCAATAGGACCGCTGAGAGTGCGCGGCCGAAGAGCGTTTTTTCCTCTACCGCTGAAATATATGAAACGTTGTCTACCGCCGACGAGGAAATCACCAAAGATCCATTGACCGGTGATATTGCTTTCTTGGTACGGCGATTGACCTCAGCGTCCAGCGCTTGATCTGATTGCAGTGCTGACGCTGTTGCTGCTGAGAAACAGCCGTCCACCAGACAAATACACTTTGTAGTCGGGCGCAATTTTTTCAAAGAATGCCCTAGCGTATTGACGTCAATAGCAGTAGCATACTGGTTGTGTTTGTTCGTTGCGGCAATAGCCCAGAAGTAATCGTCCTTACTTGCACGAATAATTCCGTGACCAACATAGACAACGAAAAGGTACTCCACCTTTTGATCAGAGACTTTTCCGACGAACTTATCTACTTCTGACACCTGCTCTGTTGCAGAAGTAGGCGAGCCAAATAAATCGAGTGTCTCAACAATCCTGTACATCTTCTGGAATTTGAAATACTTCTCCAAATCCGCTTTTGTTGCCGCAAAAGCTGGCCGGCTAGTAAGCCTGTTGCTGTTGAAATCGGTTGCGCCAAGAAACAACAGCGCCGCGTTCTTATGACTCATTCAATTACTTAACTACTTCTGATATTTTTTCTACTAGCTCTGAAACATCTTTATTATGTACGTTGGAAACGCGAACGATCCCCGATTTACCCTCAAACTCGATGTCACTTACGTTGTATCTTCGGATAAAGTCAGCAATGCCACGCGCGATCTCAATCAGAGCCGCGGAGCCAAGGACGATGCCAATTATCGCCCCCGCATCTTGAGTATTTTCATCCGCGAGTACTTCACATTCAAATCCCTTCTGCTCCAGAGCATCGTGCAACTGACTAGCGGACTGGCTTGCTGCCATGTCGGTCTCAGCGATGAACTTGACTTGTAGGTCATATTTTTGCATCCGTTCCCCCTCATTTCACATGAGGTTATTTCAAAATACGTGGATCATTCAAGAGGTAGGCGAGGATCAGCTTGCCGAAAACCTTATACGGGCATTAGTATGGTGCGCTTTGCTAGCCAGAGTTTGTCGACAAGCTTCAGAATAGCACCTGGAATTCTTGAAACTCGTCATCGAATTTCTGAGCCCGGTTAGTAGTTTAGCGGCCCACTCAGAACGTAACTGACAACACTAAGCGGTGAGCAATGGTTCAATGTCGGACACATCAGTTTCTTTGGCCGCCAGCGTCATGTCGTAATTCGTCTGCAAGTTCACCCAGTACGCCGGAGTCGTGTTGAACACGCGGGCGAGGCGCAGCGCCGTGTCCGGCGTGATCCCGGTCGTGCCTTTGATCAACCGTTCGATCCGTGTCCGAGGAACGCCCAGACGCCGCGCAAACGCGATGGCCCCCATTTCAAGCGGATCAAGGTAAAGCTCCTTCAGGACTTCACCGGGGTGCATCGGGTCTTCAAGCAAGCTCATCAGCGTATCCTCTCAATGGTAGTCCACAATCTCGACGTCGGCGGGGCCATTCGGCGTCCAAACAAAGCAGATGCGCCATTGCCCGTTGATCCGCACAGAGTGTTGCCCGGCCCGATCTCCTTTCAGTTCTTCCAAATGGTTGCCAGGCGGGAACCGTAGATCCTCAACAACCACCGCAGCATTCAGCGCCGAAAGCATCGCCCGCGTGCGCTTTACCAAGTCACCCGGGAAGCCTTTGCCATACTTGCCTTTGACAGCGTTGACGGCGTGTTTGCCCTTGGTGCTTTGGATCATGTCGAGGACGTATCACAATACGATGCATGTGTCAATGCATGATACACCCCGGAGGCTGCGAGCAGTTTTCTTTGCGCAACTTACCAAAAAACTTTGAAAACAAGATATTCCAGTCAAGTCGGGCTGGCTAAAATGGAGAACAGCCTTTCTCTAAAGATGCCATTCACTTCTTCAACAGCATCGGAAACCGGCGACCCAAAGTGTTCGTCTAGCTCGTCTTTCGTAAGGCTGAACGGCTTCTTGATCGAGCACATTCCATAATAAAAGATGATATGCGCTCGGGCCTTTGTGACCTTGTAGCCACGAAGCTCAGCGTAGGATTTCAGGAGAATTTGAAGACACAGCAAGTCTCGAAGTATTGACCTGCGTTTGCCCGCGTCGTGCAAGCCGGAGCCGCGCTTTATTTCATACGCGCTGATCTCTCCATTCAGCTTGTTGAAGACAATCGCATCAACCTGGAGGGTTCGATGCCCGTCCCGGTAAGAGGTTTCCGTTCCATAGATGTGTTCTGGGTCTTTGATCGCGCTATCGACGATGTGGTCAGCGGTTGCTGGAACTTGGAACGCACTATCCTCCCAGACCTCAAAATCGGGACAAAGCTTAAGCTGCTCAAGAATAGCGCGCTCAATAATGAAGCCGTGCCGTTTGTACGCAGAGCTCATAACGCTGACAATTCGTGAAAAGTGTTCTCCTGTGACCTGAGACCTTAAAACTCCTCCACTTTTGAGTAGGATCCGTCCAACAAAATTGGAGACGGATAATGAAGAGATCACGGTTTAGCGAAGAGCAGATTATTGGGATGATCAAAGAGCAGGAGGCG
>Ga0316204_10000563_pt1 | contig 132700 bp, 118 predicted proteins | sample 6monrhotite_MG_2_FD_205661 | JGI IMG/M metagenome (GOLD analysis project Ga0316204, IMG submission 205661) | Microbial mat bacterial communities from mineral coupon in-situ incubated in ocean water Damariscotta River, Maine, United States -... | ecosystem: Environmental > Aquatic > Marine >...
TCTTTAAAATCACCAAAATACTTCGTGATCGCTGCAGTCAACGTCGTCTTACCATGATCAACATGACCAACCGTTCCAACATTAACGTGCGGCTTATTGCGCTCAAATTTCTCTTTTGCCATTTCAAGTCTCCCAAAAAAATACCGTCAGCGCTTATCCAGCGTGTTTGGCAATGATTTCCTCTGCTACCGCCTTAGGTACAGGCTGATAATGATCAAATTCCATAGAATACTGGGCACGCCCCTGGCTCATCGAGCGCAGATTGTTGACATAACCAAACATATTGGCTAGCGGCACCATAGCATTCACTACATTAGCGGTTCCCCGCACTTCCTGATCTTGAATCTGCCCGCGACGGGAATTCAGATCACCGATAACCGAACCAGTATAGTCCTCAGGCGTCACCACCTCGACCTTCATGATCGGCTCAAGCAGTTTAGGCTCGCAATACTTCTTGGTTTCACGCAAGGAGGCACGACCGGCAATTTCAAACGCCATTACCGAGCTATCCACATCGTGATAAGCGCCATCGTACAAGGTCGCCTTAAAATCAATCAACGGAAAGCCTGCTAAAATACCGTTATCAGCGATTTGACGAATACCTTTTTCGACACCTGGAATATACTCTTTAGGCACGTTACCGCCAACAACCTTGCTTTCAAAGACAAAGCCTTCACCGGATTCAAGCGGCTCGAACGTAATTTTGACTCGAGCAAATTGACCAGAACCACCAGACTGCTTCTTGTGCGTGTAATCAATATCAGCCTGAATACCCAAAGTCTCACGATACGCAACTTGCGGCTGACCAATATTAGCTTCAACACCAAACTCACGGCGCATCCGATCCACGAGAATATCAAGATGCAACTCACCCATGCCGGAGATAATCGTCTGTCCGCTTTCCTCATCAGAAGAAACTCGAAAGGACGGGTCCTCAGCAGCAAGACGCTGCAATGCAATACCTAGCTTTTCCTGATCGCCCTTGGTTTTAGGCTCAATTGCAATTGAAATCACCGGCTCTGGAAATTCCATGCGCTCAAGAATTACAGGACTCAACGGATCACAAAGCGTGTCACCAGTGGTCGATGCCTTTAACCCAGCAATAGCCACGATGTCACCAGCACGCGCTTCCTTGATATCTTCTCTAGAATTTGAATGCATCAACAACATTCTGCCAATGCGCTCTTTCTTCTCTTTTACTGAATTCAACAAGGTAGTCCCGGTCTGAAGAGTACCAGAATAAATCCGACAAAAAGTCAACGTCCCAACAAATGGGTCATTCATGATTTTGAACGCCAACATTGAAAACGGCTCATCATCTGAAGCAGGCCTAACGATCTCTTCTTCGGTCTTCACGTCGACACCCTTAATAGCAGGGATATCAATAGGTGAAGGTAGATAATCGACCACAGCATCAAGTAAGGTTTGCACACCCTTATTCTTAAAGGCCGTGCCGCAGAGAATTGGGACGAAAGTGTTATCAACAGTACCCTTACGGATCAAGGCCATCATCTTTTCTAGACTAGGCTCCCGACCTTCAAGATAAGCTTCCATGGCAGCATCATCAAGATCGACAACTCTCTCTATTAACTTTTCACGCCACTCAGCGGCCAACTCGACTAAATCTTCCGGGATATCGCCAACAGTAAAGTCAGCACCCAAACCCTCGCCAGACCAGATAACAGACTTCATGCGCACAAGGTCAATATGGCCCACATAATCAGTTTCAGCACCGATCGGCAACTGAATAGCCAAAGCATTAGCGCCAAGGCGTTTTTCTATCATATCGAAGCACATAAAAAAATCAGCGCCGATCTTATCCATCTTATTGACAAAGATCATCCGAGGAACACTGTACTTATCAGCCTGACGCCAAACAGTCTCGGTTTGCGGCTCAACACCAGCGTTGGCATCAAGCAAAGCTATTGCGCCATCAAGCACCCGTAGCGAACGCTCAACCTCAATCGTAAAGTCAACGTGACCCGGCGTATCAATAATATTTAGACGTTTGTCACGCCAAAACGTGGTGGTCGCAGCAGAGGTAATAGTAATACCGCGCTCCTGCTCTTGCTCCATCCAGTCCATAGTGGCCGCACCATCATGAACCTCGCCAATCTTATGCGACTTACCCGAATAGTACAAAATACGCTCGGTAGTTGTAGTTTTACCAGCATCAATATGGGCCATAATGCCAAAATTGCGGTAATCTTCGATCTTGTGAGTACGGGCCATCGGTTTGCTCTAACTTTTTCTTATTCTTTACCAGCGATAATGTGAAAACGCGCGATTGGCCTCAGCCATACGGTGAGTATCTTCACGCTTCTTCACGGCTGAACCGCGATTACTTGATGCATCCAAAAGTTCGCCAGCAAGGCGCTCACGCATGGTGTGCTCATTACGCTTGCGCGCAGCACCAACCAACCAACGAATAGCCAGAGCCTTACGACGCTCAGCACGAACTTCAACCGGCACCTGATAGGTAGCTCCACCAACACGACGAGAACGAACCTCAACCGTCGGCATTACATTTTCCAATGCTTCGTGAAACAAAGGCAACGGCTCACGACGAGCCTTATCCTCAACGATATCCAAAGCCCCATATACAATGTTTTCGGCTAATGATTTTTTTCCGTCCTTCATGACGTAATTCATAAAACGAGTAAGTATGATATCTCCGAATTTTGGATCCGGGTGAACATCTCGTTTTTCTGCGCGGTGACGACGTGACATTTTTCTTTACCCTCTTATTTCGGACGCTTGGCGCCGTATTTGGAACGACGCTGCTTACGGTCTTTTACCCCTTGAGTATCAAGAACACCGCGCAAGATATGATAACGAACACCCGGCAAATCTTTTACACGACCGCCGCGAATGAGCACTACAGAGTGCTCCTGCAAATTATGACCCTCGCCCGGAATATAACTAACGACCTCATGACCAGAAGTCAGGCGCACCTTTGCCACCTTACGAAGCGCTGAGTTAGGCTTCTTTGGCGTGGTAGTATAAACACGAGTACACACACCACGACGCTGCGGGCAAGCCATCAACGCCGGAACGGTGTTGCGCTTTAGCTTAGGCTTCCGGGGCTTCCGGATTAGTTGGTTGATTGTTGGCATAAACGGCCTCGAACCTCTAAATAGCGCGGAAAATTCCGCAAAAAAGAACCACCCGAACGTATAAAAAAAAACGCGTTCGGCAAAACGAATTCCGCTAAGCCCCAATGACCAGCGGTATAAAGTCGGGGTTGCCCCCCAATTTCTGATGCTCCGGACAGCGTTTGGCAGGTAGATGCCACAGCCAGCCTTTGAAGCGAGGGGGAACCTAGTCCCCGATTTCAATTCGGTCAAGAGCGCAAAAAACACTATTTTGCCTTTTTATGCAGACAAGCTCTTTTCAGTTTAGTTTCATACATCAAACATTTGCGCTAACAACTAAATTCTGCGCACAAACAAACAGTTTTGCATAAAAACACCTACCCAAAAGGAGGCAAACCTGTGCCTGAAGAAAATCCGATAAAATCAGAACTAGAACAAGATATAGGCAACCATCATCACTTTATTGACTCAGCTTTCTTTTCCAAAGGGTTTCGTCCGTTCTTTTTAGGTGCGGCTTTATGGGCGATTCTCGCCATTATCCTGTGGATTGGCAGCTGGCTCGAAAAACCAGTTTTTGGAATAACCATAACTACAAGCTGGCACATTCATGAAATGTTGTTCGGCTTTACTTCTGCAGCAATTAGCGGATTCTTGCTCACCGCAATTCCAAACTGGACCGGAAGGTTGCCCGTGCAAGGCTTATCATTATTGCTTCTATTTGGTTTGTGGTTAATCGGGCGCATTGCTATGACGTTAATTCCGACTTTAGGAGTTGAGCTATCAGCAGGCATTGATGCACTATTTTTGGTCACTCTATCTTTTATTCTGCTACGAGAAATTATAAGCGGTAAAAACTGGCGTAACCTAAAAGTTGTATCAATAGTAGTCGGACTGGCTTTGGCCAATATAAGCTTTCACCTTGAACAGATCGGAATTATTCCCGACCACGATTACGCAGTGCGAGCAGCGGTATCATTATTGGTTCTGCTGGTTAGCTTAATTGGCGGGCGCATCATTCCCAGCTTTACTAGAAATACACTAAAACGACGAGGCAATCAGCAATTGCCCGCTAAATTTGGCGCTATTGATCGCTTGACACTAACCATGACCATAGTCGTTGGCATCAGCTATACATTAGCGCCATTTTCATGGATCACCGGCATTTTCGCAATCTCCTGTTCTATTTTGCAATTCTGTCGTCTTAGCCGCTGGTGCGGCCTTCGCGTGCTATTTGAGCCAATGTTGTGGATTTTGCACTTGTCTTATTTATGGATAAGCATTGGCTTTGCTTTATTAGGTTTGAGTATTTTTTTACAAGGCATACCGCAAAGCTCCGCCATTCACGCCTTTACCACTGGTGCCTTTGCCTCAATGATACTGTCAATCATGACCAGAGCCTCCCGCGGGCATACAGGACGCTCCTTACAAGCCGATAAATGGACGTCTGCCATCTATATCAGCATATCCTTAGCTGCTATTACTCGTGTATTAGGCTCTATTTTTGCGACAACCATTTATTATCAAGGAGCAACCCTGCTCTGGTTATTGGCTTTTGGTGTTTTTCTAGTGGCATATTGGCCAGTACTGGTTGGTAAAGATGCACGTTTCAAGTCATGAAAACAAACGATATACGCAATTGTTTTGTCAATAATCCTGCGGGTAGAATCAAAAAGGCCGCCAGGTTTCCCAAGCGGCCTTCTTCATAGTCTGATTACAGATTACTCGGCTGATCCAGCAATCTCGTCAGGCAATGGTTCAAGCGCTGCAGCCTTTGCGGCCTCGCGTTCTGCCAATTCTTCCAGATCACGGTCATCAGCAACTTTCTGGAAAATACGATGTGCAGCCCCCGTGCCTGCCGGAATTAAGCGGCCAACGATCACGTTTTCTTTCAAGCCTTCGAGGTAATCTGATTTACCCTCGACCGCTGCTTGGGTAAGCACTCTGGTTGTTTCTTGAAATGAAGCTGCAGAAATGAACGAGTTAGTCTGCAAGCTAGCTTTGGTGATTCCCAAAAGAACAGGCTTTGCAGTCGCTGGTTTACGTTTTTCTGCTTCGGCTTTTTCTTGAATGCGCTCAAACTCCAAACGATCCAATTGCTCACCTTTTAGCAGGTCTGTCTCCCCACCGTTGATCACTTCAACTTTTTGCAACATTTGGCGAACAATCACTTCAATATGCTTATCGTTGATAGGCACACCTTGCAATCGATACACATCTTGGATTTCATCCACCAGATAAGCAGCCAAAGCCTCGACACCCATAATTTGTAAGATGTCATGCGGGGCAGGATTACCATCAAGCAAGGCCTCGCCTCGTTTGATCATATCACCGTCTTGCACATTCATATGCTTGCCTTTGGGCACCAAAAACTCTGATTTCGGCATTTCCTCGTCCTCAGGAACGATGAAAATTTTGCGTTTGTTCTTGTAATCGCGACCGAATTCAACTCGGCCATCAATATCAGCCAAAATAGCATGATCCTTAGGCTTACGAGCTTCGAACAACTCAGCGACCCGAGGCAAACCCCCGGTAATGTCCCGGTTCTTTGCGCCTTCCGTTGCAATTCTGGCAATTACCGCACCTGGTGCAATGATATCTCCATCTTCGACCGACAGGATTGAATCAACCGCAAGAACATAATTGGCGATTTTGCCGCCTTCCATGGCTACAGGTTCACCCTTGTCATCCAGAATCGTGATTTTAGGTTGTAGAGTTGCGCCGCGCGCACTGCCGCGCCAATCGACAATCACCCGCGAGGAAATACCCGTAGCTTCATCGGTTTCATCTTTTACCGAAACCCCATCAACCACATCAAGTAGTTTCACCTCACCGCCTGCTTCGGAAATGATCGGCAAGCTATATGGATCCCATTCACAAATCCGTTGCCCACGTTTGACCTTGCTACCTTCTTTAGCCAGCAATTTAGAGCCATACGGCACTTTATAGGATTCTCGCTCTTTGCCTTTCTTATCAACTACGGCAACGACCATAGAACGACTAAGCACAATAATGGTGCCAGTGGCATCGGTTACAGTGGCAGCATGCGAAAATGACAACTTACCTTCATGCGCTGTTTCAGTAAACGATTGCTCAGACACCTGAGCTGCCCCACCAATATGGAAGGTACGCATAGTAAGTTGGGTTCCCGGCTCACCAATGGACTGGGCTGCAATAACGCCCACGGCTTCGCCTAATGAAACCGGCACACCTCTGGCCAGATCGCGGCCATAACAAGTAGCGCAAACGCCGGATTTAGTTTCACAAGTAAGCGCTGAGCGCACCTTGATCGAAAGAACTTCAGCAGCATTAATTTCGGCCACTAGTTTTTCTTCCAGATATGTGTCTTGCGCCGCAATAACGTCATTAGTTTCAGGATGCAAAATGTCTTCGGCACAAACCCGGCCTAACACACGTTCGCCGATAGAGACTACGATCTCGCCAGCATCAATAACCGGCGTAATTTGGATGCCGTTCTCAGTACCGCAATCCTTCTCCCGGATAATGCTATCTTGGGCAACATCAACCAAACGCCGGGTCAAATACCCGGAGTTGGCAGTTTTAAGCGCAGTATCAGCTAGACCTTTACGAGCACCGTGAGTGGAGGAGAAGTATTCAGAAACAGACAGGCCTTCTTTAAAGTTAGAAATAATCGGTGTTTCAATAATCTCACCTGATGGCTTAGCCATAAGACCGCGCATACCAGCTAATTGTTTCATTTGGTTTTTTGAACCACGAGCACCAGAATGCGCCATCATAAACACGGAATTGATGGCCTCAACCGGATTACCAGTTGTTTTACGACGGGACATAGTATCCATCATCGCATCAGCAACCTTGTCAGTACATTTTGACCAGGCATCCACGACCTTATTGTATTTTTCACCACGAGTGATCAAACCACCAGCATATTGGCTCTCATAATCAGCCACCATACTGCGAGTTTCATCAACCAGTATCTTCTTTGCGTCCGGGATAATCATATCATCCTTACCAAACGAAATGCCTGCTCGAGCGGCTTCGCGGAAGCCCAACGACATTAAGCGATCGCAAAAAATTACTGTCGCCTTTTGCCCACAGTGACGATAGACCACATCAATCACATCACTGATTGCTTTTTTGGTCATTAATTGTTCGGTCATAGAAAATGGAACTTTGACGTGTTTTGGCATCAGGTCAGCGATCATATAACGACCAGGTGTGGTATCATATACTTTGGATACTGAATTACCCTCTTCGTCCACACTTATATACCGCACTTTGATTTTGGCATGAAGATCCAAAAAACCAGCCTGCATCGCCGCTTCTATTTCGGCTAAATCAGCAAACACCATGCCTTCGCCTTTTTGCTTGTCCATTTCCAAAGACAAGTAATAAAGGCCCAAAATGATATCCTGCGACGGAACAATAATCGGCTTACCGTTAGACGGAGACAATATATTGTTAGTCGACATCATCAACACGCGAGCTTCAAGTTGCGCTTCCATTGAAAGTGGAACATGAACCGCCATTTGGTCACCATCAAAGTCAGCGTTAAACGCCGTACAAACCAATGGGTGTAATTGAATAGCCTTGCCTTCAATCAGTTTTGGTTCAAACGCCTGAATACCCAAACGGTGCAAAGTCGGCGCCCGATTAAGCAACACTGGATGTTCGCGGATTACTTCATCAAGAATATCCCAAACCTCCGGTTTTTCTTTCTCCACCATCTTTTTAGAGGCTTTAACAGTTCCAGAAATACCCTTGGCATCAAGACGCGCGTAAATAAACGGTTTGAATAATTCCAGTGCCATTTTCTTTGGCAAACCACATTCGTGCAGTTTCAGCTCAGGCCCGACCACAATCACAGAGCGCCCTGAATAGTCCACACGTTTGCCCAGCAAATTCTGCCGGAAACGACCCTGTTTACCTTTGAGCATGTCTGCAAGTGATTTTAGCGGACGCTTATTAGCGCCAGTAATCACCCGACCCCGGCGACCATTGTCAAACAGAGCATCAACGGATTCCTGTAGCATCCGCTTTTCATTACGGATGATAATGTCTGGTGCACCCAGTTCCATCAAGCGTTTTAGACGATTATTACGGTTGATTACCCGCCGGTACAAATCGTTCAAATCAGAAGTTGCAAAGCGGCCACCGTCCAAAGGCACTAATGGGCGCAATTCCGGTGGAATAATTGGCACCACAGATAGGATCATCCATTCAGGACGGTTTTTCGACTCAATAAACGCATTTACCAGCTTCAGGCGTTTTACGTATTTCACCAATTTCAGCTGGCTTCCGGTTTCCGCAATATCTATGCGCAGTTGATCGGCTTCTTTGGGCAGGTCAATATTCATCAGAATTTCACGGATCGCTTCAGCACCAATACCGGCAGTAAAGCTGTCTTCGCCAAATTCGGCTTGTGCTTCGAGGTATTCTTCTTCGGTAAGTAACGCTCGGTCTTCTAAAGTGGTCAGCCCCGGTTCCAGCACAATATATTTTTCAAAATAAAGCACCCGCTCAATGTCTTTGAGCGGCATATCAATAATCAACCCGATACGGCTAGGCAGACTTTTCAAGAACCAGATATGTGCAACCGGTGCGGCTAGATCAATATGGCCCATGCGCTCACGACGCACCCGCTGCAAGGTCACCTCAACGCCGCACTTTTCACAAATAATGCCCTTGTACTTCATGCGCTTATATTTCCCGCACAGGCACTCATAATCCTTGGTAGGGCCAAAGATTCTAGCGCAGAACAGGCCATCGCGCTCCGGCTTGAATGTCCGGTAATTAATCGTTTCAGGTTTTTTAATTTCACCATGTGACCAAGAGAGAATTTTCTCCGGGCTGGCTAATGAAATCCGAATACGATCAAAGCTAGGTGCTTCGGAAGCTGGATTATACACATTCATGACGTCTTTGTTTGACGAATGGTTCATGGGGCCGGTCTCCAATTAAGGGAGGTTTGCGGGCCGGCAAGAGTACCGGCCTGCGTAGGATTATTTTTGGTTACTAGTCAGTTCTACGTTTAAGCCAAGTGAGCGCATTTCTTTGACAAGCACGTTAAAGCTTTCAGGAATTCCAGCTTCAAACGCATCATCACCGCGCACAATAGATTCGTAAACCTTGGTACGACCAGCAACATCATCTGACTTGACCGTCAGCATTTCTTTTAGGGTATAAGCTGCACCATAGGCTTCCAAAGCCCAAACTTCCATTTCACCAAAACGCTGACCACCGAATTGGGCTTTACCGCCCAATGGCTGTTGAGTCACCAATGAGTATGGCCCAATGGAACGAGCATGGATTTTGTCATCCACCAGATGGTGCAGTTTCAGTAGATATTTTATGCCCACAGTAACCGGACGCTGGAAGCGCTCCCCAGTACGACCATCCCACAACCATGATTGACCGGAAGTGGAAAAACCTGCCTTCGTGAGCATCTCGTTGACTTCTTCTTCCGAAGCACCATCAAATACTGGCGTTGCCATCGGGACGCCTTTTGTAAGATTACTTGCTAGTTCAGACAATTCTTCATTTTTGCGTGGCAATTTGTATTTCTCGCCATAGATATCTGCTAATTTATCACGCAATGGCTGGATATCTTGGCTCTCCTGATAGGCTTCATAAGCTTCACCTATCTGTAATCCAAGGCCAGCAGACGCCCAACCCAAGTGGGTTTCCAAAATTTGTCCTACATTCATCCGGCTTGGTACACCAAGCGGATTTAATACGATATCAACCGGACGACCATCTTCTAGATACGGCATGTCCTCAACCGGATTAATTTTAGAAATCACACCTTTATTGCCATGACGACCGGCCATTTTATCGCCGGGTTGCAATTTGCGCTTTACCGCAACAAAGACTTTGACCATCTTCATAACGCCGGGCATCAAATCATCGCCACGTTGTAACTTATCAACCTTATCATCAAAACGAGCGTCAAGGCGGGACTTGGCTTCTTCATACAATTTATGGAGCGACTCTACTTCGGCCATCGCCTTTTCATCATCAAGACCGATTTTCCACCAGTCTTGACGAGAAACCGTCCCGGACAATGCATCTTCATCGATCTTGCCTTTGGCAAAACCTTTTGGACCAGAGACTGCTACTTTACCAAGCAGAAGATCATGTAAGCGGCCAAAAATATTTCGTTCCAGAATTATAAGTTCATCATCACGATCAAGACCGAGGCGTTCAATTTCCTCGCGCTCAATGGTCAATGCTCGCTGATCTTTATCGACGCCGTGGCGATTAAACACCCGCACTTCGACCACAGTTCCAGCAACACCCGGCGGCAAGCGCAAGGATGTATCGCGAACATCAGAGGCTTTTTCACCAAAAATAGCTCGCAAGAGCTTTTCTTCCGGAGTCATCGGACTTTCGCCCTTTGGCGTTACTTTACCTACCAAAATATCACGAGGCTCAACTCGGGCCCCAATAGCAACAATGCCGCTTTCATCAAGATTGCGTAACGCTTCTTCGCCAACATTTGGGATATCTCTAGTGATTTCCTCAGGACCAAGTTTGGTATCACGGGCTGCTAGGTCGAACTCATCAATGTGGATTGATGTAAACACATCATCACGGACAATGCGTTCAGAAATTAAGATACTATCTTCGTAATTGTACCCACTCCACGGCATAAACGCCACCATGACATTCTTACCCAAAGCTAATTCGCCAAGATCTGTAGACGGCCCATCAGCAATAATATCATCAGCAGCAACCACATCGCCGACTTTGACCAATGGGCGTTGATTAATACAGGTATCTTGGTTTGAACGCTGGAATTTCAACAGATTATAAATATCAACACCGGAAACTGCCATATCCGTTTCACCAGTAGCACGAACCACGATCCGGTTTGCGTCCACCTGCTCAATAATACCTTTGCGCTTTGCAATAACCGCAGCGCGACTATCTCTAGCGACAACGGCTTCCATACCAGTTCCGACAAGCGGCGCTTCGGCCTCTACCAGTGGCACAGCTTGACGTTGCATGTTTGAGCCCATCAGCGCCCGGTTCGCATCATCATGCTCTAGAAATGGAATCAAAGCCGCAGCAACCGAGACCACTTGTTTTGGTGATACATCAATAAAATCGATTTGATCACGAGGCGTCAAAACCACATCTCCCGCGATTCGGCAGGTCACCAAATCATGTGCGAATTTACCGTCCTCAATCGTCGAGTTTGCTTGCGCAATTGTATATTTAGCTTCTTCGACTGCTGACAAATAAATAACACCATCCAGTAACTTACCGTCCTTTACCTTGCGATACGGGCTTTCGATAAAGCCGTATTTATTGATGCGGGCAAAAGTAGCCAACGAATTGATCAAGCCAATATTTGGGCCCTCTGGAGTTTCAATCGGACATATCCGCCCATAGTGCGTTGGATGAACATCGCGCACTTCAAAGCCCGCACGTTCCCGAGTCAAACCACCCGGTCCAAGCGCTGAAACCCGGCGTTTGTGGGTGATCTCTGAAAGCGGGTTGTTTTGATCCATAAACTGCGAAAGCTGTGACGATCCAAAAAACTCACGAACAGCAGCAGCAGCAGGTTTAGCGTTAATCAAATCGTGCGGCATAACCGTATCAATATCAACACTACCCATGCGCTCTTTGATCGCTCGCTCCATCCGCAGCAGACCGATCCGGTATTGATTTTCCATCAATTCACCGACTGAACGCACCCGGCGATTGGCCAGATTATCAATATCATCGACTTGACCACGACCATCGCGCAAATCAACCATGGTTTTTAACACAGCCAAAATATCTTCATTGCGCAAAATACGCATATCATCAGGGCAGTCCAAATCCATCCGCATATTCATTTTCACGCGGCCAACCGCAGAAAGATCATAACGCTCAGGATCAAAGAACAGCCCGTTGAACAAGTTCTCCGCAGTCTCTGGTGTTGGCGGCTCACCCGGGCGCATTACCCGGTAGATATCAATTAGAGCTTCTTCGCGATTATTATTTTTATCCGCAATCAGGGTGTTTCGGATATACGGTCCAACAGTAGTGGCATCAATATCAAGCAATGAAAGCGACTTTACGCCAAACTCTTTTACGGCCTCAAGGTTTTCTTCAGTGATTTCTTCGCCGGACTCAATAACAATTTCGCCGGTATCCATATTAACTACATCTTCGCCATAATAGCGGCCAACCATTTCAGCATCAGACAAAAGCAGCTTCTTTAAACCACCTTCTTCCAACTTATTAGCAGCACGAGCAGACAATTTACGTCCCGCTGGCGAAACCACTTCGCCGCTAGTCGCATTAATCATATCACTAGTTGGCTTTACCCCGCGCCAACGTTCAGCACGATACGGAATTGACCACCCTTTTTTGGAGTATAATACTGATATATTTGAATAAAATTCAGCCAGTATTCCGTCTCGATCAAGACCCAATGCATACAGCAAGGTTGTCACTGGCAATTTACGACGACGGTCAATACGCACAAACATGACATCTTTGGCGTCAAATTCAAAATCCAACCATGACCCACGGTAAGGGATAATACGTGCAGCAAATAGGAATTTGCCCGAAGTTGATGACTTACCCTTATCATGATCGAACAAAACGCCAGGAGAGCGGTGCATCTGACTAACGATTACCCGCTCAGTACCATTGATCACAAAAGTACCCTTATCGGTCATCAAGGGGATATCCCCCATAAACACATCTTGTTCCTTGATGTCTTTGACCGAGCGCGCGCCAGTATCTTCATCAGTATCAAATACGATCAAACGCAACTTGACCTTCAAAGGTGCGGAATAAGTAATGTCACGTTGCTGACACTCTTCCACATCAAATTTAGGCTTTTCAAAATCGTAAGACACGTATTCAAGTTGCGCTGTCTCAGCAAAGTCTCGGATCGGGTATACCGACTTAAATACAGCCTGAATTCCGCGATCAATCCGGTCAACGCTTTTGACTTCTCTTTGCAAAAATTGCTCATAAGAACTTTTTTGCACTTCAATCAAATTCGGCATTTGCACAGTTTCTGCAATGCGCCCGAAAGATTTACGAATTCGCTTTTTGTCCGTGAACGACAACGACATTTTGCTTCCTTTCGCGAGGGTCAAGCCCGCAATTCTTAGCTTTCAAGTAAAAGCCAGATCAAATTTCCATCCCCTGCCGGAAACAACCGACCAAAACAACGCTTTTGCAAGGGGATAATGCAAAAACGGTAAAACTGCCGAACGGGTCACCCAGAAATACTGAGTAACCCGTCCAACAAACAAGCAAATAATTACTTGATTTCAACCGTAGCACCAGCAGCTTCGATCTTGGTTTTGATTTCCTCGGCTTCGTCCTTGGAAACACCTTCCTTGATCGCTTTTGGTGCAGCTTCGACCAGATCTTTGGCTTCTTTGAGGCCCAGGCCAGTAATGCCCCGGACTTCTTTGATTACGCCAATTTTCTTTTCGCCGAATGAGGTGAGCATAACCGTAAATTCGGTTTGCTCTTCAGCCGGAGCAGCGTCACCGCCGCCAGCAGCCGCAGCTACAGCAACAGGCGCCGCAGCAGATACGCCCCATTTGTCCTCAAGAAGCGTAGCTAGTTCAGCAGCTTCCAATACAGTCAACGCAGAAAGTTCATCTGCAATTTTTTCTAATTTAGACATTCTAGTCTTCCTTTAGTTCGTTCGTTTGGTTTCGGTTCGATGCGGTGAATGACAATCAGGCTTACTTCTCAGCAAATGCCTTCAATACTCGCGCTAACTGACTTGCCGGAGCTTGAACCACACCAGCAATTTTAGTTGCTGGAGCTTGGATCAACCCGACTAACTTGCCACGAAGCTGATCCAGCGACGGCAGGCTTGCCAGAGATTTGACGCCAGTATCATCAAGAATAGTCGCGCCCATCCAACCGCCAATCAGAACAAGTTTATCGTTCTGTTTGGCAAAATCCACTGCTGCCTTGGGGGCAGCAACTGGATCATCTGAATAAGCAATCCCAATCGGGCCGGTGAATAAATCGGCCGCCGCCTCGCCATCCCTGCCGGTAAGAGCAAGTTTAACTAGACGGTTCTTGACGACTTTGAACTTTGCACCAGCCTCACGAAGCTGGGTGCGCAGCGTTGTCATTTCCGCAACGGTAAGGCCGGAATAGTGGGTAACAACCACTACTCCCGCATCGTCAAACAAGCCTTCCAGCTTCCCGACCATTTCGCTCTTTTGAGCCTTGTCCATTGCGGTCTCCCGTTCCGGGCGGAATGCCCGAATGTTTCAAGTGCAACCCGGTATGCTCAGGAGAATTCCCGAACCACCTGACGATTGCGCCAAAATCCTGCCCAAAGCTCGAACCGACCGAATAAAGCTGATTGCTCAACTCCAAAAAATCTCTCTCGCTCTGTCTGCGCCGGGTTAAAGTTTAAGCCACCATCGGATGAAAGTGACCCCTGCGGTCTAGGACAGGTGACTGACAAATTACGCGCCAGTCGGTACATTTTGAAGCCGAAGCCTCAAAATTCTAGAATCAAGATGCACTGGCTTCTGATATGTCAATCAGAACACCAGGGCCCATCGTTGAGGACAGGCTAATTTTTTTCAAATAACCACCCTTAGCACCCGAAGGACGCGCTTTTAGCACCGCCTTCAAAAATGCATGAACATTGGCTCTTATAGCAGCTTCGTCGAAACTTGATTTGCCAATACCTGCATGCAAAACACCGGCTTTCTCAACACGAAACTCCACCGCTCCACCTTTAGCATCTTCGATAGCTTTGGTAACATTGGGGGTAACAGTTCCAACTTTCGGGTTTGGCATCATACCCCTTGGCCCGAGAATTTTACCCAAGCGGCCAACGATCGGCATCATGTCCGGAGTTGCGATCACTTTATCAAAATTGATCTCCCCTCTTTGCACCTGTTCCATAAGGTCTTCAGCACCAACAACATCAGCACCAGCCTTCTTGGCTTCGTCCGCCTTAGCATCGCGCGCAAATACAGCAACCCGAGCCGAGCGTCCAGTACCAGAAGGTAAAGCGACAACACCACGAACCATTTGATCAGCATGACGCGGATCAACAGCCAAATTCATAGCAATTTCAATAGTTTCATCAAACTTTGCTGTGGCATTAGCTTTAACCAAGGCAACAGCATCTTCGACTGAATATGATTTCTTGCGATCAACGCTTTTGCGCGCATTTGCAAGTCTTTTTCCCACATGTGCCATGATTTACTCCGTAACCTCAAAACCCATGGAACGGGCAGAACCTGCAATAATCTTCTCTGCCGCATCCAAATCAATTGCATTTAGATCAGCCATCTTGGCTTCAGCAATTTCCCGGCATTGCGCCAAAGTAACCGTAGCAGCAACACTACGACCCGGCTCAGTACCACCCTTGGCCAGACCCGCAGCCTTCTTCAAGTAGAAACTTGCCGGCGGGGTTTTTGTTACAAACGTAAAGGACTTGTCTGCATAGACGGTAATTACCGTCGGAATTGGCATATTCTTTTCCAACTCGTTGGTTTTAGCATTAAATGCCTTACAGAATTCCATAATGTTGACTCCGCGTTGCCCCAGAGCCGGGCCGATTGGTGGCGACGGATTAGCCGCCCCAGCCGGTACTTGCAGCTTAATGTAGCCGTCGATTTTTTTTGCCATTTCAGCACTCCAGCGGGCAAATAACTACCCTTATATTAAAGTGTTTGCGGTACGGCCCCAACAGGACTTTTGAAGGAAACCTCCCGCAGATCAATTACAGATAAATCAGCCTTACAGCTTTTCAACCTGCCCATACTCCAACTCGACCGGAGTTGCACGCCCAAAAATGGACACCGCAACCTTCAGCCTTGCTGCTTCTTCGTCAACTTCTTCAACCAGCCCTTCAAATGATTGGAACGGCCCGTCCAGAACTTTGACCTTTTCACCCACATCAAACAAAATAGTAGGATGGGGATGATCAACACCTTCTTGCACCCGCCCGACAATGCGCGCAACTTCGGCTTCAGAAACCGGCAACGGTTTGTTGCCCTGACCAAGGAAGCCACTGACTTTGGGGGTGTTTTTGACCAGATGATAAGTGTCATCCGTCATAATCATCTTGACCAACACATAGCCGGGGAAGAACTTTCGCTCTGACGTGGTCTTACGCCCACGCTTCATCTGCACGATTTCTTCGGTTGGCACTAAGATCTCTTCAAAACTTTCGGTCAATTCCTTATTAGCTGCTTCATAGCGAATTGCTTCTGCAACTTTTTTCTCAAAGTTGGAATAAGCATTAATAATATACCATTTTGCTTCCATGGTTAAGCTTGCCCTCCAAATGAGAATATAAATTTGATCAATTCGGAAAAACCAAGGTCAATCAGAAAGAAGAATGTCGAAGCAATAGCCACCATGATGAACACCATAATAGAAGTCACCAAAGTTTCATTCCATGTCGTCCATGTAACTTTACGCCCCTCCTGCCTGACTTCGCGAACGAAACCAAACGGGTTAAACGCTTTTTTGTCTTTGGCCTTAGCCATGTTATTCTCCGAACCGAAACGGACAATCCGCTTCAAATCTATCTTGCGACTGGCAGGGGCGGAGGGACTCGAACCCCCGACCCTCGGTTTTGGAGACCGATGCTCTACCAGCTGAGCTACACCCCTTTAGTCGCGGAGGCGGTATGTGCCCCAAATTACAGCATCTGACAACAAAAATTATCTGTCAGCCGCAACCACCCAAATATTCTCTTAGCTACCTTCACAGTTTTACAAAGAAAACCAACAGCGCCTGATCTGGTTATATCAGGCGCTGCCTTTGTTACTTGGTAATCTTGCTAACCACGCCAGCGCCAACAGTGCGGCCACCTTCGCGGATCGCAAAACGCAGCTTATCTTCCATCGCAATCGGCTGAATTAGCTCAACATTGATATTAACATTGTCACCAGGCATTACCATTTCAGTGCCCTCGGGCAAAGTAACAACACCAGTAACATCCGTAGTACGGAAGTAAAACTGCGGACGATAATTATTAAAAAACGGCGTATGACGGCCACCCTCTTCTTTGGTCAGGATATAAGCCTCACCAACAAAAGATGTATGCGGGGTAATCGAACCAGGAGCACAAAGAACCTGACCACGCTCAACACCTTCACGGCCAACGCCACGAAGCAAGGCACCAATATTATCGCCAGCTTCACCACGATCAAGCAATTTACGGAACATCTCAACACCAGTACATGTGGTCTTCGAGGTGTCACGAATACCAACGATCTCAATCTCGTCACCAACATTGATAACACCGCGCTCAACCCGGCCAGTCACAACAGTACCGCGACCTGAAATCGAGAAAACATCCTCAATCGGCATCAAAAACGGCTGATCAACCGCACGCTTAGGAGTTGGAATATACTCATCAACCGCCGCCATCAATTTACGAATGCTTTCTTCGCCAATCTCAGGATCACGACCCTCAAGCGCAGCCAAAGCAGAACCCGCAATAATCGGAATATCATCACCAGGAAAATCATAAGAGGAAAGAAGTTCCCGAATTTCCATCTCAACCAATTCTAACAACTCTTCGTCGTCAACCTGATCAACCTTGTTCATGTAAACAACCAAGGCTGGAACACCAACTTGACGAGCAAGCAAAATATGCTCACGAGTTTGCGGCATTGGGCCATCAGCCGCATTCACAACCAAAATGCCACCATCCATCTGCGCCGCACCGGTGATCATGTTCTTAACATAATCGGCGTGACCAGGGCAATCAACGTGCGCATAGTGACGGTTTTCCGTCTCATACTCAACGTGAGCCGTCGAAATGGTAATACCACGAGCCTTCTCTTCAGGAGCAGCATCAATATCGTTGTAATCTTTAAAATCACCAAAATACTTCGTGATCGCTGCAGTCAACGTCGTCTTACCATGATCAACATGACCAACCGTTCCAACATTAACGTGCGGCTTATTGCGCTCAAATTTCTCTTTTGCCATTTCAATCTTCCTGTAAGTTTCGCGCGGCATCTAAAACAATCAAATGCTGCATTTGGTTATCCTTCAACGTGCAATCGCCCGTCGTTTATTTTAATTTTCACCCCGTGACCAGAGGTATCTACACTTCCTTCGAATGATCCAACTACAACATCCCCGGATCCAGAGATATGAACCTTGACATTTTTAGCATGACCTTCAAATGCAATGTCACCAGAACCACGGATACTTGCCTCAAAAGGAGCAGCAATACCAGAGCGCACTTCAATATCACCAGAGCCATTAACGGACAAATCAACCTTACCATTAGTCGCGCCCACCTCAATATCGCCAGAACCGTTAATTGACGCATCCAATGATGTAACGCTAGCTATTGCAATATCTCCAGAACCGTTAATGCGCAAGGCGGCACTACCACCCACAACCCCAACAGCTATATCCCCAGAGCCATTAACGCCAGCGTCCAAAGCACCAACCACATCACGAGCTGTAATATCACCAGAACCATTTATGCAAGCACGAAGATCACCCGAAACATTTCCCAAGCGAAAATTGCCGCAACCATTGATCGTGAAATCGACCATATTAAGGTCACCAGCGCTACCAAAGATAACACCGCCCCTTGAAGAAAAGTCCGTTCCAGCAGGAACCTCCAGCCGCAAAGATGGGTACGCCGCAAGCTTATGCTTTGGCTGACCTTTTAATTTAATGCTGACACTTTTAGCCGCTCCACCCTTACCCTCGCTTGCATTGCATTGGCGCACTTTGGCTTTGTTTTTATAGAAAATCTTCAACACACCATTTTCAAGCCTAACTTGTGGCAAATCGCGAACCCCGTCACCAGCATCCACTTCAAGGCGCACATCATCTGTTGCAGTAGTCACCACCTCTACACGACCGATAAAATGGCTAAGCTCAACAAAATTGGCTTGATAATTTGCCTTATAATCGCCAGCTTTAACGCTTGTAGTGGCAAAAATAGCTAAAACAGGAACAATAGCCAAAACAGAAATGTAAGTAAGAATTTTGGTTTTAATCATGGGCGTCATAGTCAATTCCCTCCTTGAAAAATTTTAACACTCGACCTATTGATGATGCCCCAAACAGGCAAACAGATGAATCTTAAAACTAGTTTTCATAGATATCTGCTACCGCCATTTCTGTTGCGGTTGGGATTGCACTGATAACTACAAGCACGTGATTACAAAACACGATTGCTGGAGCGGGTAGCGGGGATCGAACCCGCATCTTCAGCTTGGAAGGCTGTGACTCTACCATTGAGCTATACCCGCTTTGACCAGCAACAAGCTGCAAGAAAGCACCAGATGCGCCGAACCTACATGCGAAAACGACAATTAGGAAATGGTGGAGGGGGCTGGATTCGAACCAGCGTACGCTCACGCGGCCAGATTTACAGTCTGGTGCCTTTAACCACTCGACCACCCCTCCATGAAAAAATTCCTAATTGGAAACTATCGCAGATAAGTAGCAGAAAAAAATTGCTTTTCTCCCATCAAAAAATAAGCCCTCGCCGCTTCATCCGATACTTTGGGATAAAAAGAGCAAAGACTTTGCTAGAACTAGGGAAGCAGAATATAAGGACAAGTTCCCATATCCGCAACCATGGAAATAGACTTTTTATGCGCAAATTTCATAAAAAAAAACCAGCAAGAAGCAATGCAAAAACCTCTAATAATTCAACAACTAAGCTATGGATATGGGGCACACACGCTGCAAATGCCGCCCTGATGAACCCCAAAAGGATAATCCATCAAGTAGCTGCCACCAGAAATGCATTTGCGCAATTGCCACAAAACCGGGTCCAATCAGGGGCAAAACCACTTGATCCACATAGAATCACTGAACTTTTACCCGCAGGAGCCGTGCACCAGGGCTTGGCCGTGCAAATTGAGCCATTAGCCACTATTTCTCTAGAACAAATTTTAACCAAGATTACCGGGCCATTAATTATCTTGGATGGCATTAGCGACCCCAGAAACATTGGCGCTATTTTTCGATCTGCAGCCGCTTTTGGCGCCAGTGCCATAATTGCGCAAGACCGCCACATGCCGCCTTTAACCGGAGTTTTAGCCAAAGCTGCCGTCGGCGCGGTGGAAACCGTGCCGTTTATTCCAGTGGTGAACCTGTCACGCACCTTGGAAAAATTAACTGATGCCGGCATTAAAACTATTGGGCTTGCTGGGGAAACCGAACTAACCATAGCCCAAGCTATCGGGAAGCGCCCTATAGCGCTGGTGATGGGCGCCGAAGGCAAAGGCATGCGCCCCAATGTCAAAAAGCATTGCGAAGTACTGGCTAAAATCCCGATCAATGCCAAAATGGAAAGTTTAAACGTCGCTTCCGCGGCCAGTATTGCACTTTATGAGATAATGCGAACAATTTAGCAAAGCCAACTTAACCAGTTACTTATATCAACCCACGACCTGCTTCACTTGTTCGCACCCCTACCCTATTGCCCTACGGCCACAAAACCGCCAAACTGGCTTGCATGAAAACTCAGATATATTCCGGCAGTTGCGGGTGCGGTGCTGTGCGCTTTAAGACCACAGGCAAACCAAAATTTGTTGGGGTTTGTCATTGCTCTGATTGTCGCAATTATACTGGAGCCGCCTTTTCTACTTTCGTCGGCTTCTTGGACGAACAAGTTAAATGGCTGGATCAACCGCGCACCACTGTGAGCAGCTCTTCGGGCGTAACTCGTGGTTTTTGCGCCGACTGCGGCACGCCTATGTCCTATCAGGGGCACAAATGGGCTGGTGAAACCCATTTGCTTTTAGGCACATTTGATGACCCGGAAGCCTTGCCTATGCAAGGCCCGCCGGGACAAGTATTTGAACACGAGAAACTATCATGGGTGAAGATATGACATCGAACAATCCACGGGGGCATTTAGCCACGCATGATGTTCTCAATCAGCCGCCTTTGCCTGGAGATTTCAACTTGTTTGGCGACCCGGCCATGCAATCATCGGTCGAGTTTTCCCTCCGCCGCTTGTCCCAACACGGCGGCCCGAAAGATGGGTTAGCCAGTAAACACCAACACCTTGCTGGTTTTGGTCAATTGGCCGGCAGTGAACGCAGCCGCGAGTTGGGTCGATTAGCCAATGAAAACCCGCCGATTTTACGGGCCTTTGATGCCAGAGGAAGGCGCATTGACGAGATAGACTACCATCCAGCCTATCATCAGTTAATGGCTTTGGGTCTGGACAACCAAGTAGCCTCTACCGCTTGGACGAACCGCGATGCAGGCCATACATCCCATGCGGCTTTGGCCCAAATGATGGCGTGGGCTGATACCGGCGTGAGCTGCCCTATGACCATGACTTATGCAGTGGTGCCAGTATTGCAAAATGATGAATGGGCGGCCAAAAACTGGTTGCCAGGCGCAATCGCTGGCAAATACGATCAAAATTGCGTACCAGCCAGCGAGAAATCTGGCCTAACCTTTGGCATGGCAATGACCGAAAAACAGGGCGGCTCTGATCTGCGTGCCAATACCACCAGAGCAAAAGTCAGTGCCAATGGCGAGGCTGAACTTATCGGTCATAAATGGTTTTGCTCGGCACCGATGAGTGATGCATTTTTGACTTTAGCTTATGAGGAAGCCGGTCTTTCTTGTTTCTTAACGCCAAAGTGGAAACCCGATGGTAGCCGCAATGCTATTGAAATTCAGCGCCTCAAAGACAAAATGGGTGATCGCTCCAATGCTAGCAGCGAGATCGAATATCGCGGCGCGTGGGCAAAACGCATTGGCGAGCCGGGACGCGGCATTGCCACTATCATCAACATGGCCCACCACACACGATTTGATTGCGTATCTGGTTCTGCCGCCGGCATGAGAAAGTCCGTAAAATTAGCCACCCATCATGTTTCCTATCGCACCGCGTTTCAACGCAAATTGATCGACCAGCCATTGATGCAAAACACCTTGTCTGATCTAGCGCTGGAGAGTGAGGCGGCTATGGCATTGTCATTTGCCGTGGCCGCTAGCTTTGACGCGGCGCCGAACAGCCCCTATCAAGCGGCATTGTCGCGGGTTTTAACCCCAATTGCCAAATATTGGGTTTGCAAACGCCAACCGTCCGTAGTCGCCGAAGCTTTGGAGTGTCTGGGCGGGGTTGGTTTTGTCGAAGAAACTGGCTTGCCCAATTTATTTCGCACCTCGCCCTTAAACAGCGTCTGGGAAGGATCTGGCAATGTGATTGCACTGGATATTATGCGGGCTATGAGCAATGAAAAGGTCGCGTCGGTGTTTGCACAAGACATGAACCGCATAGGCGATGCAATCGCAAATATCAGAACCTTAACCGATTGGCTGGTCGAGAACCCCAATGCCGACCCGCGCCTGTTTGCTGAGCGCGCGGCCATTGCCTTTGCCGCCGATGCCCTGCCCTCTGGCCCATTGCGCGACGCATGGGTCACATTACGCCTAACTGCGCCTAGCCATATTTGGGGAGCCAACGCCTCGCAGGTGGATAGAGAAACATTGTTGGCACGGGTGCAGGGCTGGTAGGATGACTGCCTTTGCGTATAGCTAAACCGCCCGTAACAAGTAGCACATACACCGATCAACCTGGTAGCGTTGCGATTCCCTGTTTTTTTTATGATAGGTAGAAGATTATAATAGCTTTTATTATCAACAAATAATCAGTCAATAAAAAGGGAAATCGACGAACTTCTGGGGGAGAAAATGCATAAGATAGGTATCATATTTATAGTTGGTTTCGCGCTATTTACTCAAGATGCAATCGCACAGAGGCTGGATTTCAATTCTGCTATTTTACCGAGTCACAGGTCAGTTGCCGTCGATGACACTTTTAGCCATTTTGCGGTCATTGTTAATTCTTCCAGCACCGATACATTTACCAATTGCCGCTTGCAAGCTGTAGGAGATACTGCAGGCAATGACTAAGCCTTACGCAGCGCCACCTTCACCTACCAAACTGTGGATGCAAACAATGTTTTAACTGGCACGCCAAATACGCCGGTAGACATCCCGCCCGGAGGCACACAATATTTTGTATTTTCTATGGATGCCGGAGCGGTCAATGGCAATATCAGTGAATTTACGGGCCAAACGATCAATATTCTGTGCAGCAATGCCTCAGGACAAGAGTTCACATATTTGAACACATCTTCCTTGTTTTATACGGATACAAAAGCCCCCATGGATGCATTGGTGATTGCGAGTACACCTTCGAATGACGGCGTAATGCGAATCACCGCGGCCGGCGCAACCGGAGCGTTTTCTTTGGCCGCCACCAATCTTGACTCCGCAGGTGCCAGTGAAAATGTCGTAGTAACTCCTACTTTGGAAGTTCAAACTGAGCCATTTGCCTTTAATCGAGAATTGGTAACAAAAAACTCGTTTTCGCAGTTGGCCCAGCTTGCCATTTGTGAAACCAATCCGGCTGATGGTACTTGCCTGGCACCGGCTACGGCCAGTGTCACCGCATCTTTGGGAACCGGCATTTCGACGTTTAGTGTATTCGTCACACCAGATGCCGAATTAGGAGCTACTTTTCTGCCGCAATGGCTACGCATCACTGTTAATTTTGTCCCTGAAACTGCTGCACTTAATGAAATAGCCGGACGAACCAGCGTAGCATTACAAGCCCCCGGCGTATTAAGTGGCTCTGCGGATACCTTTGCCGGACTTAGTCCCGGATTATATACATTTCGCGCCCGCCCGCATATTTTCACCGCAGCCGCCGGCAATAAAGATGGCGAGTTGATCGTATTCGAAGCCCCGCCGCCGGCTGGTACGCAAGGCAAAGGCAGCAGCAAACCCATGACGTCTGATGGACAAGCGCCTTTTGTTTCTCTAAGTACCGTTGGGGTGATCTTCGCTAGTTTGCTTGATGGCAATTATGCCTTGCCAGTAGGAGTAGAGCGCAAAACGTTAACCATAGATCAGATATGGACAGTTCTTTCTGAAATAAGAGCACAAACTGACCCTGACCAACCTCCCAATGGCACGCCTGTAACACCGACAGCAGCACCCACGAAAAATGGAGTGGCCATGTCCTTGGTTCGAAACCCGCAGGATTGGCCCGGAGATGAATTGGTTTTACTGCAAAAGGCAGTCACTGACACAGTAATAAAGGATTTTACCAACAAGCTGGGAGTCGCCCTTAGCAATAACGCCACCCTTTCAGTGCCATTGCGCAATCCGGCAACCGGCGTATCACAAGGCACCTTAAACCTTGGCCCCAATGGCACCACCAGCCAATTAGATGCCCTTGGTTGCGCCATGATGATCCAGCAACAGCCCCCGGACTTTCAGGCGTTTTTTATCTATTTTGTAGTCACGCTTACTGACATAACGGCCAGCTCTTGCGTCAGTCCCGGAGAGTTTTACATGACGATCAATAACAGCATTATGGCGGAACGGGCATTTGAACCTACGCAGTCGGCAAACTCATACGCAAGCGTAACCCTGTTTGGTCAGCCCGGCACCTCAACCGAAGGGCAGGGGCTTGTTTATGCTTCTGAATTCTCTGGACTTGGCGGATTATAAGCGCACCTTTCTTCTGACCTGATATTACTTTAACAGCAATAGCGTCTTAGTCCGGTCTTGCACATTTGCTGTCGGCGGCGCAATCTGACGCGCCAAAGGCCTATAAAACTATGAGCAAAATCCATATTTCATGAACTCATCACATATTAACAATATAAAACAGCCGCAAATGGACGTGGTATAGCCATTTGCGACACTTTATAACAAACAGCGGCGTTACGGGAGTAGTTGAGACTTATACTCGCACCTTGATTGCACTTCACCGAGGCGCAGTCTAACCTGATTAGCAATATCCTTCTGGTCTTATCTTGCGGCAATAAGGGGCCGAAAGAGGGTTGGGGTGAGGAAAATGATGATTAAAGTTGCTGGCGGTAAACTGGACCACCCTAATAAATCTGATGATGACGTTAGTATGATTTTACTGTTTCATAAAACACCAATAATCACGGCTCGGCCAACCACCTTCACACCGGAAACTATGATCTACAAATCCGCTTCGGCTTTTTTGGTTCGTTTACGCAAATGCTCTTCACGCTCGATCTTACGTAGCCGGATTGAATCTGGTGTTACTTCCACCACTTCATCAGTATTGATATAAGCAATAGCTTGCTCAAGACTCAGGATTTTGGGTGGGGTCAGGCGCACCGCCTCATCCTTGCCTGAAGCCCGCATATTGGTCAATTGCTTGGCCTTTAGCGGATTTACCACCAAATCATTGGGTTTGGAGTTTTCACCGACAATCATGCCTTTATATACTTTAGCACCCGGTGAAATCAGCATCGCACCTCGACTTTCCAAATTCCACAAGGCAAATGCCACCGCGACGCCATCACCATTTGAGATAAGCACGCCATTGCGCCGCCCCTCAATAGCTCCCTTATAAGGAGCATGTTCAAGGTAAATCCGGTTCATAATACCAGAGCCTCGAGTATCAGTCATGAACTCACCATGATAACCGATCAACGCCCGCGCTGGCACATGCATTACCAAGCGGGTCTTACCGCCGCCAGATGGCTTCATTTCCACCAGTTCGGCTTTTTTTCTGGTCAGCTTTTCAATCACCGCGCCAGTAAACTCATCGTCCACATCAATGGTAACTTCTTCTATCGGCTCCAGCACATTGCCGTTTTCGTCTTTGATAGTAACAACTTTTGGACGCGATACCGCCAATTCGAAGCCTTCGCGGCGCATATTTTCAATCAGTACGCCTAATTGCAGCTCGCCGCGACCGGCAACTTCAAATGCGTCCTTATTGTCGCTTTCAGTAACAGTGATCGCCACATCACCCTCGGCTTGGCGCAGCAATCTATCGCGGATCACCCTTGATTGTACTTTTGAGCCTTCGCGGCCGGCCAACGGGCTGTCATTTGGAGACAGCGTAATTGAAAGTGTCGGTGGATCTATTGGTTGCGATGGCAAGGCATCGGTAATTGCCATGTCGCACAAAGTATCAGCAACCGAGGCTTTCGAAAACCCAGCCAGAGCAACAATGTCGCCGGGAAACACTTCTTCAACCGGCTGGCGCTGTAACCCACGAAATGCCAAAACCTTGGAAATTCTAATTCGTTCCACTTCTGCGCCACCACCGGATAATGCCTTTAGAGTCATGCCAGGTTTAACAATTCCTGTGACCACGCGGCCAGTAAGAATACGCCCCAAAAATGGATCGGCCTCCAAAGTGGTTGCCAACATGGTAAATGGCTCATCTTTGGCCGTATCGGGCATTGGTGGCAATGGAGTGTGCTTAATGACGGCCCGGAACAATGGTGAGAGGTCTTTGCGCTCATCATCCATATTATCTGCCGCCCAGCCATCACGTCCAGATGCATACAGCACTGGAAAATCCAACTGCTCATCACTGGCACCAAGAGCCGCAAACAGATCAAATGCCGCATCAAGAGCCGCATCAACATCGGCGCTAGGGCGATCAACCTTGTTTAAGACCACAATCGGTTTTAGACCCAAAGCCAACGCTTTGGATAATACAAATTTGGTTTGCGGCATCGGCCCCTCAGCAGCATCCACCAGCAATAGACAGCCATCAACCATCGACAAGATACGCTCAACCTCGCCGCCAAAGTCAGCATGGCCCGGTGTATCAACAATGTTGATCCGCACCGGCGTTTCATCATGCTCCCACAAAACCGATGTGCATTTGGCCAAGATTGTAATGCCGCGTTCGCGCTCAATATCATTTGAGTCCATGGCCCGTTCATCCATAGCCGTATGGGCTTGCACCGCACCGGACTGGCGTAACATTTCATCAACCAAAGTGGTCTTGCCATGGTCAACGTGGGCAATAATTGCGATATTGCGTAGGATCGGGGTTTGGGGGTTTTGCTGTGTCATGGGCGCTAGTTAACTTGTTTGTGCCAGATGGCAAGTAAAATACTGGCTTTATTTTGTTCTTGCCGCCGCCCACGATTGTGATTTTGTTTTGCTGTAACTTTGGCTATGGTAGTTTTTTGCGGTGGAATCAGGACAAAGTCATGAGAGTAAAGCTATTTGCCAGCCTATTCGGTTGTGCCTTGTTATTTGCAAATCCGGCTTGGGCGGATACAGAAAGCAAATATTTGGAAAACCTGTATTTGAGCCTACACCAAAATCCGGAGCTGTCCTTACAAGAATTTGAAACCGCCAAACGCATGCAAACCGAATTGCAAAAGGCAGGTTTTGAGGTCACCCCCGGCGTTGGTGGCACCGGATTGGTGGCGATTTTGGAAAATGGCAATGGGCCTACTTTGATGTTGCGCGCTGATATGGATGCCCTGCCCGTGGGCGAGCAAACCGGGCTTTCGTATGCCAGCACCGCTTCGCCAGAATTTTTCACTGGAACTAAAAGCTTATGGAGCCGATCAATGGCTATAATTCGCGTTGCTCGTGCCGGTGAAACTTTGGATGAAATGTGTTTTTCTCACTATGGCCGTACAGATCAGGTGCTAGAGGCGGTGCTTGAGATTAATCCGGCTTTGCTGCGGGCAGGTTCAGTGATGAGCGCCGGTAGCCAAGTGTTACTACCCGATCTTGAGCCAATATCGGCGATCGAAACCCTTGAGCTGTGGCAAAACCCATGAAGGCAATCGCCAGAATTGCCGGCACCGGCATTAATGAAAAACTGATTGCAGAGCGATTATTATCGTTAAGCGTGACCGATGAGGCCGGCATAAGATCAGATTCTTTGGAATTTACCCTTGATGATCGCGATAATAAATTGGCCGCTCCGGTTCATGGGGCTGAATTAAAATGCTGGCTAGGTTTTGCCGGCTCGGGGCTTGGGTTTATGGGCAAATACACCGTTGATGAGGTGGTGCTCACAGGGCCGCCACAGCAGATGACAATCAGAGCTAGGGCGGTTGATTTGCGCGGCAATATGAAAGCAGCCAAAGAGCGCAGCTGGCCTGCTACTTCATTAGGTGAAATTGTCACCAGCATTGCCAGTGATCATGAGCTAAAGCCGCTAATTGATCCACAACTTGCAGCCATTGCAATTGCTCACATTGACCAAACCGAAAGTGATTTGCATTTTCTAACTCGTTTGGCCAAAAACCACGATGCAGTTACGGCAGTAAAAAACGGCAATTTAGTGTTTAGTCCGGCAGGATCAGCCACCAATCCGGGCGGCGCAATTCGGCCGGTAATTGCTTTGCGGCCAAATGATTTGTCCAGCTGGCGCATGGTTAAGGGTGATCGCAGTGTCGCCGGCACCGTGGTCGCGAAATGGCACAATCCAGATAGCGGATTAGATGTGAGGGAGGCGGCAGGTGTCGGCGAGCCGATCCATTTATTGCCCGGTGTATTTGCAACCAAGGCCGCAGCAGAGCAAGCCGCAGACGCAGCCTTAAAGCGTAGCAGCCGGCAAGGAAGCGAATTGGAATTGCAACTGGCGATTGGTAATGCAAAACTAATGGCCGAGCGTGCGATTTTATTGTCCGGTTTTCGCAGCGCAATTAACGGTAATTGGATAATAAAGCGCGCGGATCATCGCTTTAACGGCGCATTGATGAGCAATGTTACGGCAGAGCCAGCATGAACAGTTTCACCACTCCATTGCAATACGAAAGAATCCAGTATTATCAGATCATGGGCGGTGACCTTGAGCCGTATAATGGCCTCTTTCAATTGTTGGCACCCTTCCAATATCATTTGTCCGCACCTGGCTCAATGTTGCCGGTTGATGTTCCAAATGGGTTCCTTACTGATCTGGCTTCGGTGCCTTGGGCTTTACGCTGGTTGTTTCCCCCCGGCGGGCCGTGGGCAAAGGCGGCGGTGGTGCATGATTGGGGATACGCTGGCGGCGGTTTGAGCCTGCCTGATGGTAGCCAAGTCAAGCCATCAAGATTTTGGTGGGACGTGATCTTCCTTGAGGCAATGGGCGTATTAAAAGTACCGCCCTTAACCCGTTGGACGTTCTTTCTCGCAGTGCGAGCTTTTGGAGGTCGTGGCTGGAAACGGCAGAACCCATTATGAAACCAATTGCCCAAAATGCAAAAGATTACGCCAGAGCATTGGATACTGCTCATTGCGAACTTTACGATCAGGTTCTGGCAGGTGTTGCAGAGATTTTGAAACAACATGGTGAGCAAATTAACTGCTTTACTTTCCATCTTGAACTAAAACGTCGGTTCCCTTTTGCCAAACCGTGGCACCTGATTGAGGGTCATATTTTAACCGAGATTGAGGGTAAGTTTTACGATAAAACCGGATTGGTTTTGCACAAAATGGATCCACTACAATTCGAGCGTGCCTTCGGTTGGAAAGAAAATTAAGCCCCGCTGTCGGCATGGGCGGGGTATTTTTGCGCCGTCCGTTTCGAGCGCGATCAGAAGTGATCAACGATTATGGCCGCGATGTTTCTAACCTGTTTCGCATTTTACAACGCCATTACGTGGCGTTTTTGGATATGCTGAAATATCAACTGACCAGCCGCTCGGAGTTTGCCCGGCTGGTCGATACCAATGCCGAAACCTTGACCGATCTGGAGCGCGCGGCGCGGTTTTTATACCTGCAACGCACCGCTTTCGGTGGCAAAATAACCGGCAAGAATTTTGGTGTTAGCGTTGGCCTGCCGGCCCGGTTCGACTTGACCAAGCTGGTGCCTCTATTGGAAGACGTGCATGAACGGCTGTCTGGTGTGGTCATCGAGCAACTAGATTTTGAAGCGTTCTTGCTACGCTATGATCGACCAGATACGTTGTTTTATCTTGATCCACCATATTGGGGTTGCGAAGATGATTACGGCAAACAGCTATTCTGCAGCGATGATTTTACCCGGCTGGAACGAGTTTTGAAAGGCCTTCGGGGGCGCTTCATATTGTCTTTGAATGACCTTCCCGAAGTGCGCGAATTGTTTGGCAAATTTGATATTGAAGCAGTCAAAACCCGATACTCAATCAATGGCAAAAACCACAAACCGGTAGGAGAGCTGTTGATCAGCAATTAGCAGCTGCGCTAGCTGCCAGCAAATTAGTTCGAGCCTAGGAAAGTGCTCTAAATCCAAGTGTCATCAATTCCAATTCCAAGTGTCGCGCTACAACGTATACACCCAATGATCCCGTCAAACCAAGCCCTGGAACAACATTTATCCCAACTTGCGCAAAAACCTTATCTCGCCCATCTGGATCAAGATAATTCATCGGATCGTTGCCGACATATGCATAGAGGTTCATTTGATCGGCGTAGAGGATCGGATCGGTTTGTAAAAACCTGCCTAGTTCTGGATCCCCGGATCAAGTCCGGGGCAGGCTACATAACGGGCTTGCATGTAGTTCAAACCGGTGGCCGCGTCCGGTGTCGGATAGGTTCGCGCATTCATATTACCCGCTATATCATACGCATAACTCAGCATAACTTATCAACCCAAGTGTTTCGAGCTTATCCAGATAACTCGCAACCTTTAAATACATTTGATTTTTTAGTACGCATACTGCCAGCATGTTAAATGCACCAAACTTCCCATACTCACAATAACACCCAAGGCTTCGCAAGTTTTGATAGATTTCTTCTTCATAGCCAGCTTCTAGAAAAATAATTGATAGGGCCTTATTCCCACTTTCTAATTGAACTGAATCATACCAATAGCCTTCTTCATTTTTTCTTTTCTTATATTTTATTTCATCGCCTAATGCTATACTAGTTACAAAGAATGGTGTATTATCTAGCTTTACCGCGCCATTTCCTTGACAAAATCCATTTAATGTTTCCACGCTTATTGGCGGAAAATTATCTTCTTCAACTTCTAACGGAAAGTGAATTTTTACTTGTCGTGCTTTTTCCATTTGAGAAACCTTAATTACTGACCAACTTTGTCGGATTTTCTTAAATTACATTCAGAACACTTAATATCAATATTTCTTTGATCCTCTACAGTTGCTCCATCTCCACCTTTTGATTTTGGAACAATATGATCACCTTGCCCCTCACGTGGATTTACTTTGCTTCCTGCTGTTCGTCTTGTTGTTGGGGTAGTGTTTCGTCCACACTCAGTACATTTAACCTTGCCACCATTCTGCGCCGCATTATTTTCTTTGGCAACCCGAATAGCCGCCCTTGTATGAGGTTTCCCTGCCCTATCACCATTTGCAGCACACCAAGTCCAACGCCAGTTATTTTGAATTTTGACATGTCTAATAATCGTAATTAAAATTGACGTGCCCCTAGTTTGTTAGACACCTTGCATCTTCACTTTTTGCTGCCGTTCAAATGAAAATAAAGCGAATTATCGTAGCCGGACGCCGGTTTGAACCGGTGTCCGACAATTTAGGCTTCATGATTACCTTACATTTGCTTACCCCTCACCCCAGCCCTTCCCGGATGGTAGATGGAGAATTTGGGTTGTATCGCGACTCCCGTCCTCAAGCAGCGCAGAAAACCGGTCCCCGGACACCGATCCGGGGCCCAGCCTTAAAGGCTCTTGCCTTGGCCAACTATGGTGCTGGATCCCGGCTCATCGGGCCGGGAACGAAGTTAAGTCGGGTTGCGAGCAACTAACCCAAAACCCCGTCCGGCTGTGTGGCTGCGCGAAGCGCATTGCCGCGAGACATAACAACAGTAACTAGGTGCGACTGCGCCTCGGGCGGTCAGCCCGCACGTCGTAGGCCGTTGCGTAGCAACTTGGCCGCGAGACATAACAACAGTAACTAGGTGCGACTGCGCCTCGGGCGGTATTGTTCTCAAGTAGCGAAGCGATAGAGCAAGAAAGTACTCCACATACATTTAAGCTCTAGAATGGGAAAATTATATCGTATAATTCTTGTCCATAACGAGGGTTTTGTGCATCGGTAATAATACCTCTGCCGCCGTAAGAAATACGCGCTTCGGCAATTTGTGTATGCGCAATGACATTACTAGAAGAAATATCTTGCGGGCGCACCATGCCAGATACTAGCAAATCACGAACTTCGCGATTGATCCGAACTTCTTGGCGTCCAGCTATAACTAAATTTCCGTTGGGTAGAACTTGAGTTACCACTGCAGCTACTGTCAGGTTGATCGTCTCGGATCTGGCAACACTACCAGCACCACGGTTTGAGCTGGTTGAACCTAAGGAAGTAACCGAACCAGGTGCTACCCTGCCTAAATAGTTTTCCAATCCAAAGAAATTAGTTAAATCTGAATCTTCAGCACTGCTGCGACTGCGTTCAGTGGTATTGTTAACATCAGCAGAGTCAGAAATGTCGATTGAGACCGTCAAAATATCACCAATATTGTTCGCCCGCTGATCGTTAAAAAAGGTTCTTGCGCCATTACGCCACAAAGAATTAGCCTGATTATCTTGCGTTTCTGGCGCAGGCATTGGCATCACCACCGGGCGCTTTCCGTAGACTTTCGCCGGGTTCTCCATCGGGGTCAATTCCGGCGCCTTTCCAACGTTTTTAATTCGGTTTAGGGCACCACACCCGGCCAGCGGAACCATCAAAATTGCAATTAAAAACAGTCTCTTCATTAAATCATCCACCTAAATTATGAGTTGCCACCGCCACTGCATGCCCGGGGCCAGTTATGGTTACGTCAATAGTACGGCTCGAAGATAAATTGACCGCGCGCACCATTTCGCCAGTTCCAGCATTAGCCAACACCTTGCCACGAGCAGTTAAGCGCAGTCCCGGCATTTGATAGCTAATGGTGATCATTTCTCCTTTGAGTACGGCATGAGGGATTTGCAAATCCCGCAACCGCAATACTTTATTTGGCTGTAGGGTACGCGCCGCTATTTTTCCGATCATATTCTCAGGCGATAAAACTGGATATAATCCCAATCTAGCGGTACGAACATGGTTCCACACTACATCTTCAGCCAAAATTAGATCACCAGAATGAACAATGCGATTTAGGGTCGGCACTTTGGTCGTAGCCCAAGCCCTACCACGCAATATCACTTGTGATGCACCGGTGTGTGGAATTAGAGAAGCAACAAATCTTCCGGTTTTAGGGTCAAAATTGAGCTTCTCTATCATTGGCATGCTAGTTCCAGTATTGGGAACATAAATGCCCGCAGATCCGGTGCTTATCAATAATTCATATTTCCCCGACACACCTGTTTGAGCTAACTCGTCCTCTATTAGTTCCGATAATTCCTGTTGGCTTAGTCTGCGACCTGATCGTTTAATTACGACCCGCTGTAAACCTGATATATTGCGCCAACTCCGACCATTAGTCGCTGCCAATTGTGCGATGCCTTCTGGACTTAAGGCGAGCTTGCGACCTGGTCTTGGAGATGCGGCAATAAATTTGCCGGATATATCGCCAGCATTTGCAAATACATCATCAAAGGTAATTTGCTCGCCATCAACCACAATTGAAGAGCGCAATTGTAATGGTTCCGGCGCATTTTTACTTTTCTCGGCTCCAAAAACTAACGATGCTGAGACCACCAAAAGCAATAAGGCCAAGGCAAAAATACCAAATGTACGACGATATTTAATTTGATCGGATTGACGAGCCATCAGTTTCTCCTATCGCCTCAAATTAGCACTGGTGGAGAGCATTTCATCGGCGGCTGAAATAACTTTGGAATTCATTTCATAAGCTCGTTGCGCTTGAATCAATGCAGTGATTTCCTGTACGGCGTTCACATTAGATGCCTCAATAAAACCTTGGCTAATTTGCCCAAACCCGTTAATGCCTGGCGTTCCAAGGTTTGCAGGGCCAGAAGCCGCAGACTCAAGAAACATATTGTCCCCTTGAGGATCCAAACCAGCTTGATTGAAAAATGTCGCCAGCTCAAACTGACCAATAATTTGCGGCGCGGCCTGCCCGGGTGTTAAAATCTGCACCTGACCTTGTTTTGAAACAATCACATCAAGTGCATCTTGAGGCACCGTAATACCCGGTGACACCACATACCCATCCTCGGTAAGAAATTGCCCATCAGGGCCAAGCGCAAAATTACCGGCACGAGTATATGCATCTTCGCCTGATGGCAGTTGAATGCGAAAATATCCATCGCCAGCAATCGCCAAATCAAACTTGTTGCCGGTTTGCGTCAAATTGCCCTGCGCGGTAATCCGGTAGACGGAACCGGCTTTCACCCCAAGACCCACTTGAACACCCGTAGGCACAACAGTTCCAGCATCCGAAGAGCTGGCACCTTGTCGTTCAATGCTTTGGTAAAGCAAATCCTGAAACTCTGCTCGTTGCCTTTTGAATGCCGTAGTGTTCATATTGGCAATGTTATTAGAAATAACTTCTACATTTAACTGTTGGGCCAACATTCCGGTAGCAGCTGTATTTAGTGCACGCATTTCAAGCTCTCCTGTATTTCTTTACCCGACACGACCCAAGCGTTGTATTGCCTGGCGATTCATATCTTCTTGTTTTTTCAGCATGTTACTCACCGCTTGATAGGCTCTGTTCACTTCCATCATTTTGGTGATTTCTATAATAGGCACGACATTTGAGCGTTCCAAAAACGCCTGCATCACCTTGGGGTTTTCTACAATTTGCGGCTCAGCATTGTCTAAAGCGCGGAATCTCGCATTGCCATCTTTTGATAAATCACCCAAAATAGCAAAATCAACTACCTTTAATCTTGCGACTTCATCCCCATTAACGGTGACAACCCCTTTTTGATCGATCTTTGGCGCACCGCCATTAGTATCCAGCAAAATTGGCGCGCCGGATTGATCCAACACAGCCATACCATCGGAAGTACTTAGGCTTCCGGTTTCGTCTACAGTAAATCTGCCATCTCGAGTGTACCTATCGCCATCTGGTGTTTCCACGACAAAAAAGCCATCTCCAACCAGCGCCATATCTAGTGGCCGCCCTGTGTTTTCGATGACTCCATCAGAAAAGTCTCTTGCCACACCCCAATCAGTTACAAAATTAATTTTCTTTGGCCCATCGTTATGGCTAGCCTCAGTTCCTTGATTAGCAGCCAAAAGTAATTTTTCCACTTTGAAGCCTGCGGTAGACATGTTGGCTATATTATTGGCGGTAATCGATAATTCCCTGCGCAAAGTTACTTGCCGAGAAAGAGCAACCATCAATGCATTTTCCATTTTTACAGCCTTTTACTGAGCAAGAGCGCAATTCACGCTTGTTTTTAATGATGACTTGCATGGGGTGTGCCATATAGCAATCTCTTATGATTCAACAACTTAACCAAACCAACGAACCACAAACCATCCAAACCCGGCAAGCTGTGACCGGGAACCCGGCAGGAAATGCCATCCAATTAGATTTTTTTGTAGATTTTCCCGCAACCAAGAAAAATGCAACGCCTCCTTAACCATAAATCTTCATAAATAGGATTATCAAGTTTTACCAATTGGAGCGTCAGGCATGGCCGAAGAAAAAGAAGCTGAAAATGACGAGACCGAAGAAGGTGTTGACGGCGAAGATGCGTCAAAAAATCCCAAGAAAAAACTGTTGCTTTTCATTGTCTTACCAGCCGTGATAGTCTTACTGGCAGCCATAGCTGGCGGCTTAGTGTTTATGGGCGGTGGTAACGAAGATGAAGTGGTTCTTGATGATCATGGGAATCCAGTGGAATCGGAAATCAAAGAAAGTAAACATGCCAGTGAAGAAGTTCCTCTTTTTTACCAAATGCCTGATATTTTAGTAAATATCACCGGAGAGGAAGATGGTGAGCAATTAGTATTGCAAATCACCATACAATTAGAAGTGCCAGATCAAGATACCATCCACCAATTAGACGCCTTATTGCCACGTGTTGTCGATCAGTATCAGGCATTTTTGCGTGAATTACGCGTGGAAGACATAAAAGGCTCCGCTGGCAATTATCGCTTGCGCCTTGAGTTATTGCGCCGGGTAAATTTGGCTCTGGCGCCGGCCCATGTAAATGACGTTTTAATTGAAAAGCTACTGGTAAACTAAACTCATGGCAGATGATGCAGACCAAGAAGCAATGATGGCCGCGTGGGAAGCCGAGGCCAATGATGAAGTAGACACCACCAGCTCTTCAGGTGGAGCAGGCGGCGGAGCCACCGGTGATGATGATGCCTTTGCCGCTGAGTGGGAAGCAATGGTCGGCGATGATGGCGGTACAATTGCTGATACTGCTGTTGAAGGCCCCGGCTCCGAACGCATCCTAAATCAGGACGAGATTGATAATCTGCTTGGTTTTGATGGATCAGAAGACGACAGTGCAGGTGACAGCGGAATTCGAGCCATTATCGACAGCGGTCTGGTTTCCTATGAGCGCCTGCCCATGCTCGAAGTGGTATTTGACCGATTAGTACGAATGATGACCACTTCTTTGCGCAATTTCACCTCTGATAATGTTGAGGTTAGCTTAGATAATATTTCCTCTATTCGATTCGGTGACTACTTAAACTCAATTCCATTGCCGGCTATTTTAGCAGTTTTTCGTGCTGAGCAATTAGATAATTATGGCCTGCTAACCGTTGATTCAAATTTGATTTATTCGGTGGTAGACGTTTTGCTGGGAGGCCACCGAGGCACCTCAGCCATGCGCGTCGAAGGGCGGCCATACACCACCATTGAGCGCCAATTAGTGCAACGAATGATACGAGTTGTACTCGATGATGCCCAACGGGCCTTCGCCCCACTTACCCAAGTGGACTTCACCTTGGATAGGATTGAGACCAACCCAAGATTTGCGGCGATTGCCCGTCCAGCAAATGCCGCGATTTTAGTACGCTTGCGCATTGATATGGAAGATCGCGGCGGACGTATTGAGCTAATGCTGCCATACTCCACCTTGGAGCCGATCCGCAAAATGTTGTTGCAGCAATTTATGGGTGAGAAATTTGGCCGCGATAACATCTGGGAAAATCATCTTGCTTCGCAATTATGGTCAACCGGAGTCGATATACAAGCTGTTCTGGACGAATACCAAACTCCTTTGTCCAAAGTATTAAGCTTAAAAGTAGGCGATACGATTATGTTAAACGCAACGCCAAAAAGTGATATTTCAATCCGTTGCGGCGGCATCCCTGTTGCCAAAGGGAAAATAGGCAGAATGGGGCACCATGTTGCCGTACGAGTCTCTAGTTCCCTTACCTCGCGCAATATGGCCAAAAAATTGATGGAGCAAATACGATGAGCATTTCCCTTGCCTTTGAAATTCTAGTCAGCCTGTTATTGGTAATTACTATTACCTATTGCTTCATACTTGATCGGCGTTTGAAGGCGCTGCGCTCTGGTCAAGATGGCGTTCGCCAGTCTATTTCAGACCTGGTTCAAGCAACATTACAAGCTGAACAAAGCATCCACAAACTCACTGTAACCGCCGAAAAAGTTGGCGGCGAACTAGAAAGCCATATTGTCGAGGCCAAAACACTAAATCGTTCATTTTCTAAACCCAAGCGGACGGCAACTACGGAACCTCATCGCAACAGAATTCCTGTTCGGCCGACAGAACCATCTCCAGAAGCTGCTCACACAGCCGGATTGATGGCCAGATTAAAGCGGGCAGGTTAAATCATGACAGTCCGCTTGTTTGCCATATTAGCAATTTTATGTCTTGGTTTGATTGCGATCAAGGCACTGTCCATTTCCAATGAAATTTTTTTACTGCTTGACCCGGCGCAGCCAGCTTTTGCCGCAGCTAATAAAGAAACATCGCACAAACCATCTGCTAATAAACCTGCCAAAATGCCAGACATTACCGAAGAACCACAAGTTGAAACTCCCACATGTAAAACCAACAGTTTTGCACAACAAGCAGGCTTGAGCGAACAGGAATTACGAGTGGTGATGCGGTTGTCAGAACGACGCGAAGAACTGGACTTACGAGAACAAGACTTAGCCACCCGCGAGGCCGTAGTTTTGCTATCGGAAGCTCAACTTGATGAGAGATTGGCAAAAATTGAAACAGCAATCGCAAAATATGACCAACGCATAGGTCAATTGGATGAGCTTGAAGCTGCGCGAGTAAATCAGGTAGTTAAAACCTATGAAACCATGAAGCCAAAAGCTGCCGCAGTCATTTTTAACGCTCTAGACGACAAGGTTTTGCTGCAAGTTGCTACCAGAATGAAACCTCAATCTATGGCTAAAATTCTTGCCGCAATGAATACACAAAACGCCACGAATTTAACGGTGCGCATGGCTCAACAATTCGCTCGTCCGCAAAGTGCCGAAGAACTGCTTTTTAAAGAAACCGACAAAAAAGAAGGTTAGAACTTTCCTATCAACTTGTGTTTTGAATTTAAAATAACAAACATTCCAATCAAAATCGCTCAACGGTTGATAAATGCCGGCACTCAAGCAGCGAAGCGGTAGTGCAATAATCCGGCACTCAAGCAGCGAAGCGGTAGTGCAATAATCCGGCACTCAAGCAGCGAAGCGGTAGTGCAATAATCCGGCACTCAAGCAGCGAAGCGATAGTGCAACAATCCGGCACTGCGAGAGCTTTCACCCCAAACAGTCGATTATCACGGTAGACAGGCCTGATGAAAATAAGATTAGGCGCTTTGAGCAACCATCCCGGCATTTTGATTCGCATTTTGCGCAATGAATCGTTGTTGATCAACTAAACCTTGCATAATAGTTTTATTGAGATCGACTAGAATATCTATTTCATCAATATCTCGTACGGCAACTGATGAATGACGACCAATGAAAAGAGAAAGCGAAATGATCCCGGCCCGCAGACTGTCCGGCAAACCATTATCTGCTTGCGCACAATCTAGCGCCATAGCTGCCCAGACCCTGCGATTCCAATCTACAGCTTCGGCAACAACAGCAAAAGCTTCTGCACCACTAGTTTTTGCATCAATAAGCGCTCGGGTAACCTGAGCAAATAATCGATATTCCGTACTAGATGGACTCTCAGCCCGTTCGGATACTTTTTGGTATGCGTTCAGTGACATGTGCCAATCTTCCCTGTTCATATTCTATTAGCCTGCGGCACGTATTTAGCGCCCGATAATAGTTTCCCGCCATCACTTCCCGACTTAATGCTACGCATTCAGCTAGCATGTCAGGATTCTTAATTGCGCCCATGAACTCCGTCATTTTCAGCACAAATTCGTTGTATACATCTTCGTTTCCTTCGGAATCGAGATACATCATCATTACTGGGAAATAGATGCGTTTGGCTGGCGTATTCGCTTCAGCTTCCTGCATAATATCTTTTTCCCGCAAAACGGAGGCTTGGTTCTGTAAAACCAAGTTAGCCCTTCGTTCTCCGTTTTGAATAACTGCGCCATTCAAAACAAACCGCTCACCGGGCTTTAATGATAATTTCAAAGGCATTGCCTTCTCCTTAGCGCTAAACCCAGACATTGGTCGAAGGTTGATTATGTACAAACTTGCTAAAAATACTCTAAACCTTGATGGTTAACGAGCGCTAAATGCTTGCACCTGAGTGCTGTAGCTCGTACCAAACAAAATACTGTTGTAATAATGGATGTATCCCTATGCGTTTCGAAGGAACTACAAATTATATCTCCACCGACGACCTTTCTGTTGCGGTCAACGCCGCGGTGACACTAGAGCGGCCATTGCTCATAAAAGGCGAACCTGGCACGGGCAAAACCATGTTGGCTATTGAAGTTGCCAAAGCAATGGGACTGGAGCTGATAGAGTGGCACATAAAATCCACCACCAAAGCAGCGCAGGGGCTTTATGAATATGATGCGGTTGCCAGATTGCGCGATAGCCAACTTGGCGATCCCAAAGTCGAGGACGTCCGCAATTACATTCGCAAGGGCAAATTATGGCAGGCTTTTGAGGCCAACAAGCGCCCAGTGTTGCTGATTGATGAAATTGACAAGGCCGACATGGAATTCCCGAACGACTTACTACAAGAACTCGATCGTATGGAATTTTATGTTTATGAAACCGGCGAAATGATCACGGCTAAACAACGACCGATCATTATCATAACCTCTAATAACGAAAAAGAACTGCCGGATGCGTTTTTGCGCCGGTGCTTTTTCCACTTTATCCGCTTTCCAGAAGCTGACACCATGCAGGCAATTGTTGACGTCCACTTCCCAGACATAAAACAGCGTTTGGTCGCAGAAGCATTAAAGATTTTCTATGATATTCGTAAAGCTCCGGGCTTGAAGAAAAAACCCAGCACTTCTGAATTGCTTGATTGGTTAAAACTATTAATGGTCGAAGATATTGATCCAATGACCTTACGCCAAAGCGACCCACGCAAGCTGATCCCACCTCTGCATGGGGCGTTGCTAAAGAACGAGCAGGACGTGCAATTATTTGAGCGGTTGGCGTTTATGGTTCAACGGGAAAGATAACAAAAAGCCATAAGTAAGGTTAAAGCCTTAAAATAGCGCCACCTAAGCAGAACGCACTTGCCTTATGAAACTATCCACTTCTGATTTCAACATTTCCGATTGCTGAGACAGCTCTCCTGCGGCCCGAGTAACCTCACTTGCCGCAGCACCGGATTCTTGCGAAGCCTGATTGACACCAGCAATATTGCGGCTGACCTCTTCGGTACCACTTGCCGCATCTTGCACATTTCTGGCAATTTCCTGTGTTGCCGATCCTTGCTCCTCCATAGCAGCCGCAATCGCAGAAGAAGTTTCATCCACTGCATGTATTGATTTGCCAATTTCTTCAATAGACAACACAGCATCTTTGGTGGCCCGCTGAATTTCCTCGACTTGCCGGGCAATTCCTTCTGTGGCTTTGCCGGTTTGGCTCGCCAATGACTTAACCTCCGAGGCGACAACAGCGAACCCACGGCCAGCTTCACCTGCTCGCGCAGATTCAATCGTCGCATTTAAGGCCAGAAGGTTAGTTTGCTCAGCAATGTCCGAGATAAGTTTAACAACTTCGCCAATACTATCAGCTGTAGACGAAAGTTCCTCCATTTTCGCACCAGTTTTTTGCACTTTCTCCACCGCTTTTCGCGCGGCGGTGGAGGCATGAGTTATCTGACTGTTGATTTCCAAAATAGAATGCGACATCTGCTCGGCAGCAGCAGCAACCGTCTGCACATTACTTGAGGCCTCCTCAGAAGCAGTAGAAACAGTTGCCGATAAACTACTGGTATTTTCTGAAATGCCGGTCATCGATTCTGAAGTCGATTGCAATTCCGTAGCTGCCGAAGACACACTATGGACAATGCTTCCAACATTGGTATCGAATTCGTCAGCCAGCTTGCTCATCAGCTTTCGTTTGTCTTCTTCAGCTATGCGCTTTTGTTGTTCCTGCGCTGCTTCCATTTGCTTATTGCGAATTGCATTGTCTTTGAACACTTGTACGGCTTGCGACATTCCTCCGATCTCATCAGATCGATCAATTCCAGGAATATCAACCGAGTGATTTCCATCAGCTAATTGCTTCATAATGCCGGACAATGCATGAATCGGGCGAGTAATGCCTCGGCTAATGAAAAATGCGGCCAACAGACCAAAGGTTAAAGAAATACCAGCCGATATTAGAACAACCACGCGAGCGTTAAGTATGTCTGACGCCACCTCATGGCGCAATTCCTTCGAATCAGCTTCTGAAGAGGCTCGAACGGCTCTGGTCTGTTCCAAAATTAGAGCCGCATCATAATCCAGTACATCAGCCCGCAGCGAGTTTCGTTCAAATATAACCTCACTCAGTCTAGAAAAATTTCTTACATATTTCTGCTTATCACTCCTGATTTCAGCCAATGTTGACTGCCAACTACTATTGTCTAAGCTCTGCTCCAATGCTCGCAAAGAACGGTCAAACTCCGTAAATTCAGCATTGGCACGCTCCACACTAGCCTGGTCATTGGTATCCAGAAATTTTAATACATAAAGCCGCGCCAGTAATAAATGCTCCTGCGCCCGTCCTGCAACACTTGCAGATTTGTATTCCCCGGCTTCAAATGCATCCAGATCAATTTTGCTTAGCTTTTCGCGTATCGACTGGCCTACAGGGTTAAGAACTTGCAATACAATTTGATTGCGCTCAACCACCAATTTATAAACTTTTTGAAATCCCTCTTGATACAGAGCTAGTTCTTCATCAATTTTCTTAATTAACGCAGCTCGCTCCTTTTGATTGATTGCGACCTTCGCTTCATCAACAACAATACGAAAATGCGCATACGCCTCATTATAATTCTTAAGCTCCGCATCGGCAGAAGTTCGAATGTACTCCCGCGCAGCAAGCTGCATAGCCTGCAAGCTGGCTTCAACCTCGGCAACAAGAAGCGAGTCTGCTGCCATTTCCCCATAACCATCAAAATCAGTATTTATTTTCTGCATTCGCGTCATGCTACTGATGCTAATCACCAAAATAGCTACCAATAATACGGTAAAGCCGGCATATAGTCGGCCGCTGATTTTAAGATTAAATAACTTCCCAAAAGAATTGTTTCTAAATAGCGTTGCAACACTCATTTTACTGAACTTCCCTATTAAAATAAAACCCAGATACGAGCGGCCTGTTGGTACTAAATTCAAGCGATATAATACCGTCCATAACAAACCCCGATAAGATGACCGAATGACACCAAACCACGGCCGACATCATCGGCTAGAATTCACGCGCTTACTTCCATAGTTTTTTCCATTAGAGACCCCCGAAAAGTCCTATAAACATAACAGCTTAAGTAACCATCACTGCGATTAAAAACAGTGACGCAATATGAGGATTGACGAATATGCTTACCAATGAATTAACACCAATGCACCAAGAAGGGTTTCAGGCAAAAATACTATTTATGCGGGTTCTTAGCGCAAAACACTGACACGCATGACGGCAATCACAACACATTAGATGCAATTAAGTTGAATTTGGGCTTACTTGTTCTTGCTTGAATTTTGTTTATGCGAGACAAAGTCATATGACGAATCCTACACCCAAAATTTCAGAACTTGCACGGGCCAAAGCACCATTAGTCAAAACGCCATATCTTGATGACTTAAATGAGCCGCAGCAAGCAGCAGTCGAAGCATTAGACGGGCCGGTATTGGTATTAGCCGGAGCAGGCACGGGCAAAACCCGGGTCTTAACCACACGATTTGCCCACTTATTGACCACCGGACGAGCCAGACCATGGGAAATTCTAACGGTTACTTTTACCAATAAAGCAGCCCGTGAAATGCGTGGGCGGGTGAGTAACTTGATCGGCAACACACAAGAAGGCATCCCGTGGTTAGGGACATTTCACTCTATTTCTGCCAAAATATTGCGCAAACATGCGGAACTAGTTGGCCTAAAGTCAGACTTTACAATTCTGGATACTGATGATCAGCTACGCTTGCTTAAACAAGTAATTTTAGCAGAAGGAATTGATATCAAGCGTTGGACGCAACGACATATGGCCCACTTAATTGATGGCTGGAAAAACCGGGGTCTTAGTCCAGATAAAATTGATGAAAACGATAGTTGGAACTTTGCCAATGGCAAAGGCGCAAAAATTTATAAAATTTATCAGTATCGCCTAAGAACCTTAAATGCCGTCGACTTTGGTGATCTACTATTGCATACCCTGCACCTATTCTTGAATCATAGTGATGTATTGGCGGAGTATCACCGGAAATTCCGTTATATGCTGGTCGACGAATATCAAGATACCAATGTCTGCCAATATTTGTGGCTGCGGCTGTTGGCCCGTGGTTCAAATAATTTATGCGTGGTTGGTGATGATGACCAATCCATTTATGGATGGCGCGGCGCTGAAGTGGATAACATTTTGCGCTTTGAACAAGATTTTCCGGGGGCAAAAGTTGTTCGACTAGAGCAAAACTACCGCTCAACGGGGCATATTCTTGCTGCTGCGTCCAAGTTAATAACCGCCAATGAAGACCGCTTGGGCAAGACATTGTGGACGAATGAAGAAGGCGGGGAATTAGTAAAAGTGTTCGGGGTCTGGGATGGTGAGGCTGAAGCGATTGCCGCAGTAGAGGAAATTGAAAACTGGTATTCAAAGTCTGGATCCTATTCTAATTGCGCGGTATTGGTGCGGGCCTCAAGGCAAATGCGAGCATTTGAAGAGCGCTTTATTCAACTTGGTCTTCCTTATCGGGTTGTTGGTGGCCCCAGGTTTTTTGAACGATTGGAAATTCGCGATGCACACGCATATATGCGTATAATAGCATCAGATAATGATGATTTGGCCTTTGAGCGCATTGCTAACACCCCCAAACGAGGCATTGGCGCAGCTAGCCTGCAAAAAATCCAAAAGGCCGCACGATCACTTGAGCAACCCCTATTTCACACCGCCAGACAAATGGTCCAATCCGGCGAGATTGGAGGACGGGCACGAACCGGGTTAACAGCCTTACTCAAAGACATTGATCACTGGCGGCAAATGGCTGAAATGACCGACCATCCGCAATTAGCTGAATTGGTGCTGGATGAAAGCGGTTACACAGCAATGTGGCAAAACGACAAAAGCCCACAAGCCGAAGGACGGTTAGAAAACTTAAAAGAACTTATTCAGGCAATGGGCGAATTTGATAATTTGCAAGGTTATCTTGAGCATGTTGCTTTAGTATCCGAGCGTGATACTGGCTCCATTGATGACCAGATAAGCCTGATGACCTTGCACGCAGCCAAAGGATTGGAATTTCCATTAGTGATTTTACCAGGTTGGGAAGAAGGGGTCTTTCCTTCACAACGATCACTGGACGAAAATGGCAATAGAGCGCTGGAGGAGGAGCGACGTTTGGCCTATGTTGGCTTAACGCGCGCCAGACAACAAGCTATTATATATTTTGCCGCTAACCGGCAGATCTATGGACGATGGCAAGCAGTACTTCCATCGCGTTTCGTCGATGAATTGCCACCAGAACACGTCGAAGCGCGGGCGGAAACCGGATATTATCCGCAACAACAAACAGCTACGAGCGATTCAGGGTCAAAAAATCAAGCCTCGACCTATAACAGTCCCGGATGGCAACGATTTCAATCGACAAAAAACAACAAAATTATTGAAGGCACCGTTAAACCAACCACCAAGTCCAGTATCACAGGTTTTTCTGTTGGGGCGCGCATTTTCCATCAAAAATTTGGCTATGGGCGCATAAAATCATTAGATGGAGATAAAGCGGAAGTTGATTTTGACAAAGCCGGTATAAAAAAATTGATGGTCGGGTTCCTAGAAACAACCCCTACCCCCTAAGGAAAGGAAAGAAAAGATGATTGTTATTAGCGGATATTTGGACTTTGCCAGCGCCGAAGAGCTTGCAAGCATTAAACTAGATGGCATAAAAATGGTCGAGGCCACCCGTGCCGAGACTGGATGTATCGAATATGGCTTTGCCGTAGATTTAGTAAACCCCTGCCGGATGCGGATTTATGAGACATGGGCCGATCAAGCCGCATTAAAAGCTCATGGTGCCAGCGAACATATGGCAGTGTTTAACGCCGTAGTCGGAAAGGCAAAATTAATTGGTGCTAGCGTACTGGCATATCCGGCATCAGAACCAAAAAAACTAATATAGCCGATTATTCAGCAATACAGAACTTCATGGTTTGGCTTTGTCCTTATTTGTTGGCAAATGTATAAGTGTACGTCTAGCGTTTTTTATCGCAGCTTGCTCAAATAGTAGTGGCTAACAAACGTGCCGCTCTATTCTGCACTTCACAACATAGTTGCTAGCGCAGAATAGAGGCACTAATTGAACCAGAGCCTAATATGCCGGGTTATTTGCTTCAAGAAACTTGCGCATTTCAGTTAACTGTAGAACCCGAGTTTCACCTTTTTTCAGATTATGATCTTCATTTTTTAAACGCACAAATTTATACGGCTTGTTTAAGCGCTTAAGCGCCTTAGCAAATATCTCCGTTTGCGTAATCAATACAGTGGTATCTTCTTCACCGTGTATCAACAAAAACGGTGCTCGTGCATGTTCTACCTGAAACACAGGTGACGTTGCCTTTAATTTCTCAGGTTGAGTGGTTGGATCCCCAATGCTTTCCTCCCACCACTCTGTAATTGCTGCTCTTCGAAAACCGCGTTCTGAACCAGAACGACGCAAGACGCGAGGCAAGTCACTTACACCTGCACCGGCAATTACGCACCGGTATAATTCAGGAGTTAACGTCCCTCCGGCCATGGCCGCATAACCACCATAAGACCAACCTGCTATGCAAACCCTGTTCGGATCAACAAGACCCTGTCCCACTAAATATTTAATGCCGTCTGAAAGGTCAGATTGCATTTTTAAGCCCCACTGCTCATTGCCGGCATCACGAAACGCAATCCCATAACCATCAGAGCCTCTAAATTGAGGTTGCAAAACCACATAACCCATAAAAGCAAAAGACTGCCTCCATAGCTCATTGCCCCAAGAATCCCTTGCTCTTGGGCCGCCATGAGGAAGCATGATCATCGGGAGATTCTTTTCACCCTCACGGCCAACTGGAATAGTTAGATACGCAGGAATTATGGTGCCATCGCCAGCTTTGTATTTAATATACTTTACCGTTGAAATTGCTGCTTCAGGGATTTTTGGATACTCTTTTGCAATCAGAGTTACCTTGTTGGTATTGCGATCTAAAAGATAATAAACGGTAGAATGACCTGCCAAAGAGGTCCATACAATCACTTTAGAGCGATCCTCACTCCATGTTCTTATTCCAACCGCTTTACCTGGAAATGCGCCCTCTAATTGCTTTTGCAAATGTGCCAGGTCCTGATCAATATACTCTACCCGCCTTCTATCTTCTAGCCAACTAAACCCTACGACATAACGCGTATATGGATCCGTGATCACTCCACCCATATCAACGGTATCGTTTGACCTAAGCAAAGAAATCTTGCCGGTTTTCAAATTCATTTTAAATATAGACGTCTTATCCCGCTCAAACTCTGGCAGGCCAGTCATCCGCCCAACTAGCACCGCAGTATTATCATCTAGAAAACCAGAGAAGCCGAATGGAGCATCATCAAGTTTTCTGGCCGTGAATATCTCTCTCCACTTTCCAGTATCATGGTCTCTAATCATCCAAGTCCAGAGCTTAAAATCACTCTCTTTGTCTTCAAGCTTAGAAACCTGCATCAGACGAACCCGGTTGGATGGATCAAATACCGGTGAATGATAATTAGTAGGAAACCGTTCTATTTTCGTTATTCTACCGGTTTTGATGTTTACTTTTACAGCTTCAAACCGGAACTCTTCTCTAACTTTACCTGAGCGTGTGCCTTTACTTCGATTCACTGTGCGAACGCTCAGCATATTTTTGTCGTCGCCAGGAATACGCCGAAATGTGTTGGCCGGGATTTGCAATTGATTGCGGCCATTTAAGTCCATAAAAACAAAACGAGTCTGGTCGCGCCCGATCCCCCGATGCATGGCGCGGAATTTGTCAAAAATAATGTTAATCCGATTGTTAGTCAAAAACTGAACCCCCAAAGCATCTTCGCTGCCAGTTGGAATTCGTACTGCTTTCTTGCCTATTTCCTGTACAATGACGGAACGATCATGCTCTCTAGAGCCGATCAACATTGCTAATTTTTTGCCGTCTGGTGAAATAGTAACGCCGCGAACATTGGCCAATTCACCGAAGTCCTCAACTTTCAAATCACCGAAATCCGGCCGATTAGCCGCAAATGAAGGAAGCGCCAGCAGAAACATAAATAGTGACGAAAAAAACAACCTAAATAACATACCCATCCCCTAAAAATTCAATTTTTGTTGGTCGATAGACTAACAAAAATCAAATAGGAAACAAGGCTGATATCGGCCATTATATGGTAAAATTTAACCTACATTAATTGAGTCCATCTTTTCCATCTATCTTTCAATAAGTTTAAACTCAAGTATTCAGCAAACAGATTAGATGCGAAAGCCATTGGATGAAACTTTGGTATACAAAATACAATTTATTACTCGCGCCATAAAATCACCCCTAGTGGCAACTACACTATCTATATGCAGTGATTTCCGCTCCCTATAAACAACCGCATGCTAGGGCTTTCTTTTCCACTACCAGTCTATTGGCTATAGATAAGCGCTGTCCTGATGATTGGAACGAAAAAACAAAAAGCCCGGCCCCTTACCCAAGGCCGGGCTTTTATAGTTATTTTTGCTAAAATCGATTAAGTAGCTTTAGCCCGTCTAGCAGCTTTTTCAGCTTCCACACGCTTCTTTTCTTCATCCAGGATTATTACGCACTCCGCAGTAATCGTTTCCATGCCTTCAATTTTGGTCTCACCAATTCTGTTGGCTCGGTCTTTCTGGTTTTTACATTCGTCAAGCTTAACAGCCTTTTGAAAGGCTCTACGTTTACGCTCAACCTCAAAACTGCCTTGTATGAAAGTAATCCAACCTGATGCTGCCTTCCTAGAATAAGAATAGTTCAATCCATTTTTAAACTCTTTGATCGCCGCCATAGGCTTATCGCGCTCATAAAGAGAATTTGCAATTAACACATAGACATTGCCAGGCTTTTTAAGACCTCCCTTGGCCAACGCCTTTCGAAATGCATCTTCGGCTTCCTTATATCTGGTTTCAGCAAAATATGCCTCACCCAATTGCTCATACAAACGACCATTGCTGGCAACACTAGCTGCTTGAGTTAACACTGGAATTGCCTTGTCATACTCACGAGCCTGCCGCCACATATTGGAAAGAAGTTCCAAGTTCTTTTTGCTCTTTGACACCCGTCCTGCATTCATTTCTCGTTCGAGGATTTTTGCGCCACGATACGGAACTTCATAAAAAGAGTAGTACTGGGTAAGTTGCACCAGCTCATTTTCAGAAGTCAACATTCCATTCAAATACATGATCTTGTTGATCTCAAAAGCTTCTTTAGACTTATTTGCTTGCGCTTTTAGTGATGCGATTGATCCCCAAATTTGCTTATCATCTGGCCAAATAGAAACTTGCTGCTCAAGCAGGGCTGCCTGTTTTCCATACATCTTTAGGGTGTTATACAAAAAATTCAATAAATCAAAATGCTTCTTTTGTTTCGGATTAGCCATCCGAAACCCGGCTTCTGCATGCGGTAAGGCCTTACGAAACTCATCTTCCTGCGACCAAGCAACCGCAATCATCATATGAATTGATTCATTGCCTTTGCCGCCACCTTTTAGCCAATTTTCCAGTAATATAGCGCCCTTTCGGTACTCATTCTCCGCAATCCACAGCTGACCAATATTAAGCGTAAGACCTGCAACTTCGTCAGGCGTAAACACCCCAGTATCAATAGCAGCTTGCCAATCAGCAATGGTGCCACGCATATTATTAGTTCCGTACCTTGCCGATCCACGCAACTGGTGACTGATTGCCTTTTCGAATGGAGACAGTCCTTCACGCGACAACACTTCATTTAAGATTGTCATGGCCTCGGCATATTGTGGCGGTTCTGCTTGCAAAAACTCTTGCGCCGCAAGTACTTTTTCGCCAATTTTTGAAGACATTGCTCTGCCTTCGACTTTTTCATCTTTATCGCGCTTACGCTGAGCTTCAGCCGGAATGGCAACCGCCGTGATAACAATTACAGCCAGAGCTGCGGTTGCAAATTTGCGGATCATTGAATTTATCCCTGATTTGTTAGCGAGCAACATTGAATTGTTTCCTAAAAGTTCTGCCGGAGAAATCCCGGATTAATCTGCCAATTGGAATTTGATAACAGTTACAACTCCGCTACGAGCTACAGCCTTGCCATCAATTATTTTCGGGTTGTATTTCCATTTTTCAACAGATCTACGTGCAGCTCTAGCAAATACTGAACTACTGCATTCCGTGCGTACATTATACGGCTTACCAAGAGGGCTAACGTCAAAAAATGCGGTGCATTGACCTGATAATCCACGCTCAGCAGCTCGCGGAGGATACATCGGTGGAATTCGAACCAACGGCTGTGCATCGCGATCAGATACATTAAAATTCACAGATCCACGATCAAGCTGAGGCGCATCAAAGTCTGGAATAGCGCCGGTAATATTAGCAATCCCCTCTTGTGGCTGCGTAGCTTTTTGCTTCTCAATTTGAGGAGGCGGAGGCGGAGGTTTGACCTCCTTAGCCCGTTCTGCCTGAACATCACGTTGTCGGATACTTAACTCCTCCACCTTTGGATTGATGTCAAACCGAACAGTCTCTTCCTTCTCGTTCAGTTCAATCTCTCTGGAAATGAGGAGTTTCATCAGCAAAAACAAGCCAATTGTGATCACTCCTGCGAACGGTAAGCCTAGAAAAAAGCGCATCTGCGTCTCCAAAACCATAAATTCGAACAAACATTTGAAATGACCAAACAACTGGCCTGCATTTGCAATTCGTCCGTATTTAATCTCCTGCTGTAACAACACGGATCAGCCGTGCGTTAACTCCCCTTAAAGTAGATCAACTCAAATAGAATTGACCCGTTTTCTTATAGCTTCAGAATGTGCCGATTCTGAGGCAATTAGTTCTCCACAGAAACCGTTACCGGAATACCAAGTTCAATGAATACATCCTGAACATCTAAAATTACCCCGATATTGGCCTTCTCATCACCGCGAATAGTGCCTTCAGCCTTTGGGTTCTCTGACTTCATAGCAGTCAAAGCAGCCTTAACAGCGCTCATTGGTATAGGATTTTTATTGATCCAGATCACTGACTCGGAAGAAACACCAACCATAATTGATGGTTTTTCTGCATCAAGACGTGACTCCCAAAACGGTTTAATGACATCAACCCCCGGCTCTTTAACAAAAACCGCAGTCACGATAAAAAAGATCAACAAGATAAACACCACATCCAGCATGGGCGTCATATCCAGATCTACATCACTTTCTGTTGGTTCAGGACGGCGTCTAGCCATAAACTCTTCTCCTGCTTCAACTCCAAAATACTAATGGAGTTGTTTATATACTAACGATCAACATGCAGGTGCGGGGTATTACCCCTACTCACCTTCACGTTTAATCATGGTTGCTGCTCCAGATTGTCGAGCTGCCTGAAATACGGAAACCACAACACCGTGATCAGCTTCATCATTAGGAACAATCAAAACCGAACTTTCACCATTATCAGACAAGAAGCGCTGAATCGCCGGCCCAACTCGCTTAACATCAGTTAGCGTCTGGTTGACAAAAATTAGATCACGCTTGTTGATCTGGATCAAAATAACCGGCGGCGCATCTGGCGGCACTACCTGATCCGGAGGAGGTGGTGGTGGCGGGACCATGGAAATGGTTTTTTCCTGCACGAATACAGCGGTTACAATGAAGAAAATCAACAGAATAAACACAATATCCAGCATGGGAGTCATATCAACATCTGAGTCGATTTGTGCATGACGACGTCTACGCATACCCGTTCACCTCTAACTAATTTCCAGCTGGTCGGCCACTTTCTGCGTCTCACGCAGTCCGCGGCGTTCGAGCCGATTGGTGAAAATAAGCCCTGACAATGCAGCAACCATGCCAGCCATTGTTGGGATTGTAGCCTTAGAAACGCCTGCTGACATTGCTCTGACATCACTGGAGCCAGTAGCAGCCATGACGTCGAACACCTCGATCATGCCGGTTACAGTTCCAAGCAGACCAAGCAATGGTGATATCGCCACCAGGGTTTTTACAAGCGACATGTTTTGTTCGGTTTTTTGCCGAATCTCAGAGATCAATTGCTCACGAATTGCATGGGCAGCCCATGATTTATGATCTTCTCTAGAACCCCAGATATTATAGGCCCTTTGAGCGTTTTTCTTATGGGCAAACTGATAATAAGCCAGTCGCTCAAGAATGAATGCCCACATGAAAAACGTTGCAAACATGATAATCAGGAGTACATCGCCCCCCATCTCCAAAAATTGCTGGAGATCGCTAAGGGCAACAGACGGATTGAGCCAGTTCATTTTGCTCTCCTAAGGTTGCTCGGAGCCTATTGGCTCCGACTCTCTGCATTAGCAGCAATCATGCCAGACGCCTGCTCTTCAAGAACTTGCTGCACCGAACGGGCGGCAGAAGCACAGAAACTATGCAGAAGCAGAAGCGGAATTGCAGACAACAGACCCAAAACAGTGGTCACAAGGGCAAAAGAGATACCATCAGCCATCAATTGTGGATCGCCAGCGCCAAACAGGGTAATTGCCTGGAAGGTTTGGATCATACCAATAACCGTACCCAACAAGCCCATTAACGGAGACACAGCCGCCAGCACTTTGATTAGTGAAATACCAAACTCCAGCTTCCCAGTTTCCTTGATAATGGCATCATCCAGACGCAGCTCTACTGTTTCCAGATCCTTGTCCTTCGAGGCTTCATAAGCCTTCATGATGCGACCAAGCGGATTGTTACCCGGTTTTGCCCGACGCGCCTGCCCACGAACGGCCATGCCGGTCATAGTCAGAGCAAAGAAACGCCACAAACCAACGAATACACCAATCGCAGCCATTGCTGAAACCGTATAGCCGATTCCTCCACCAGCCTGATAGCGCTCCATCAAAGATGGCGTGCGAACTACTTTGGACATTAATACGCCGCGTGTAGGATCAATTGGACCTTTAACAAATTTACCAGGATCAGCATTGCTAACATTTTTAGCCAGACCGCGAATTCTGTTTGAAGGCTGACGAGGCAATTTAACCATATCACCTTCATCCATCTTCAAAAATTCTGCAGACTTAGCAGTCCAACCAAGAAACACACCCGCACGGGTCACTTCTACATTATCTTCCTGCCCGACTTTACCGGTAAAGGTTACGACCTTAGCCTGCTCCTTCATCTCAAAAATCATTGACTCGTAAATGTTTTCCAATTCGCTAACTTGCGGCAAAGTCGTGCTAGTCGCCACAGCTTCCAAAGCTTCCGCACGACCAGGGAACTCACCTGACACATAAGAGGAGTTGAATGTAGCGGCTAATTCTCCCGCAGCCTGACGAGCTGCACCAAACAACTCACCAAAAGACCCTTGCGCCCGACGAAGCTCTCCATCAAGTTCAGCAATTAAAGTTTCATTTGAATCAAACTTTGCTGCATTAGACTTTTCTTCCGCACGTTGCGCTCGCAGCTCAGCTTTAGCCTTCCTTAAAAGCGCTCGCTGTTGCGAACCCTTTGCTTCGAACTCAGCGACACGGCGATTAGCCTCTGCCCTAGCATCACGACTATCCTTACCAACCCGTTGAATTAATTCGTTAATAGAACTAACCGGTTTGACTTGCGACATCGCAGACGTACCAAGACCCATCGCCCCAATAAGGGCAATGGCGGCAATATTAAGAGATTTCACTGTCATTTTCATCTTCTTTTTCCGCCCCGTTATCAATTGGCTTTAGAGGCGCCAGGAAGCGCCATTGGAAATACTTCAGGTGTTTTTTGCTCTAAGGCAATCCGAGTTGCCGTTGCATAATCCATTGAATAAGACGATGGCAGATCTTCAAACGCCCGCGTGGCATTATTCCAAATCCGCAAAGAACCATCACCTTGCTTATACATAAGGACAACTCGCCCAATCCGTAAGAACTCAACTTTTAGAGAATCACCATCTGAAACCAGCGCTTCGGAATAAGATTTGTTTTGTTGTCCGTAAGACAGCTCAATCTGATAAGCATTGATAATTTGACGGTAACGCTCAGAAGGAGACTGCGCCGGATCTTCCATCAGGTCTTTTAGCTTTTGAATACGATCCCGACGTTCGTTTAACTGGAACGGGACATCGGTTTCAATGAAGTCCTCCAACGTGCCAATCATCCGCAACATCATCGGTAGCAATTGATCCTGAACCTCATCGACTCGACTTATCTGAGAGCGAATGCTGTCAATCTCATTTTGCTGAGAACGCAAGAAAATACGCTGCTGCTCAACATTCAGAGCAACAGTATCGCTCTCCTGCAAGGCTGCGCGATATTCACCAACCACATCACTGGTTGCATCATCAATACGATCTATACGAGCCTGCGCAGCTGCGCCGGCTTGAGTGGATTGTGTTGCCGTGCGCACCGCTTGGGTTAGCTCTTGCTGCGCCATTGAGGCACCGCCCAGCAAAGAAACAGCCAACGCCGCAGCGCTAACTCGTGCCATGAATTTCAACTTCGTCATGTTGTGCTCCAAATGAACCTTAACGCGGCCAGACGAAACGGACGCATCACAAAAAAACCAATCATGGCGAAAGGCAATTTCTCACCTCGCCGCTTCAAAAGCCTAACCAGCAACATTGCTGCCGATAGAGCTCATTACCCTGCATCAAGAGCAAGGAAGTTGCTTGCCTTAAAGACAAGATATTTCAGGAATGATAACAAAGGCAATTTACCTTCACACTTCCCCTTATTTTTTTGCCGTACCAGTTGATCCGGTATCTCGCTGTAGAACCAATATAGATGGCGGGTTCAGCGACGAACGCTAGCACTAAACTTTTAGTGCAAGCAACACTCAAATTATGGTATTTTGCAATTAATATCAGTTGAACACAATCAACAGGGATTGCAATTGCAACAAAGGCAACGTGAAAGGGGAATTTTGTGATTTCCAGGGGAAAGTTGGCTGGGGCGCCAGGATTCGAACCTGGGATGGCGATACCAAAAACCGCTGCCTTACCACTTGGCGACGCCCCAACAACTGATGCCAAATCCTTAGGCTCCAGTAATGAGGCAGGGGTTTACCCTCACCGCGCGGCAAAGGCAACGGGGTTTTTCAGCAAATTCTATTTTGCAGCACATTATCAGCAATGGTTACAATCTTATAAATAGCATTTAGCGCGAATCACTTTCGTTCCACTATACCTAGACCCAACTTTTGACACATAATTGTTGGAAAACTGCACTTGCAGATATAGCCTTAGGGGCAGACAACAATATGACGGTTTTTTTATTCAAGCAGTTTTACCGCGCCCGTAATTGGCTAACGCTGCCACGAGGAATTGTTCACCGCATAATCGCTGAATTTTTATTGTTTGGAGCAAAACAAGCTTGGGCCTGCTTGTTTGGCGGATTGCTATTAATACTCATCATTAGTAGTGCGCTTTATTATCCGGAAAACGCTAAGCTGGCCCGTTATGATTTTTTGCTTATCGGAGCCATTAGCATACAGATTGCTTTGCTTACGCTTAAATTAGAGACTTTTTCCGAAATAAAAGTGATTGTTCTATTTCATCTGGTGGGGACACTGATGGAAATTTTCAAAGTTCACATGGGTTCCTGGAGTTACCCCGAAGCTAGTCTAATTCGCATCGGTGATGCCCCACTATTCAGTGGGTTCATGTATTCTGCAGTGGGGAGCTATATCGCCCGTGTCTGGAGAAGCTTTGACTTTCGTTTTATCTACCACCCACCGGTTTGGGCGATAAGTTTGCTATCAATAGCAGTATACATAAACTTCTTTAGCCACCATTTCATAATAGACATCCGAATCCCATTATTCATAATTACCGGCCTATTATTTCTTCGAACTCAGATTTATTTCAAGATTCTGGATCAGCATCGCTCAATGCCACTGCTTGTCGGTTTTTTGCTAGTAGCTTCATTCATCTGGATGGCAGAAAACATCAGTACCTTTGCAAACGTCTGGCTATACCCGGCACAGCAAAACGGCTGGCAAATTATTTCTTTTAGCAAAATAGGCTATTGGTTCTTGTTGATGATTATATCATACGGATTAATTTCCCGCCTGCATAAAATATCTCCACCGCCCCATCACAGAAAACGCACCGTATATAAGTAGCCGAAACGCTGCGTTATTATTGATAAACGCTATTTCATATTGTTTTTCGATAAAACGTGTTTATACTGATAGTAACCCAGCCAATCTGGCTGATAAAAACAAGAGAGTATCATGAAACAGTTTTTGATCACCGTCGCCGGAGTATTGGTTGGCTTTTTGCTACTTATCATTATCCCCCTATTCTTATTAGTAATGGTTGGCATAAGCGCCGCAACATCAAATGCAAACAAATCACAATCGACCAAAGGTCATTCGCTGGTTTTGCGATTAGACCTTCGACAACCGATAACCGATCAACCACAAGAAAATATCTTTCAACAACTTCCCTCCTTGATCGGTATTGTCGAAAAACTGGCGGCTGCAGAAAAAGATGATCGAGTCAAAGGTTTATTCATTAGAGCAAACCCCGGTGGAATGGGCCCTGTTGCCGCTGAACAATTGCGCCTTGCCATTCAAGATTTCAAAGATGCCAATAAATTTGTAACCGTTCACGCTCAAGGTTTTGAAGGCACTTCAATTACTTCTTATCTCTCAGTAAGTGCTGCTGATGAAATCTGGCTACAAAGCACATCTTCCTTTGTTGCAACCGGAATTTCCTCAGAAACTGGATTTTTGGGCGGCGTACTTGAAAAGATCAAAGCCAAGCCTGAGTTTGAGCAATTCTATGAATACAAAAACGCTGCAAATACCATTACCAGAAAAACCTTCACCGAAGCTCATCGACGCTCCACTCTTTCATGGATTGGTGATGTTTTTGACTCCGCTATGGAGCAAATCGCCATTGACCGGAGTATGAGCAGAACAGATCTGCAAGTCATCACTGATAAGGCGCCATTATCTGCAGAAAAAGCAGTTGAGTATGGCTTAGTTGATAAGTTGGGCTACGCAGTAGAAGCCAGAGAAGCGGCATTAGAGCGGGCGGTGAACGGTGCTTTTGTGGAGTTGGCTGATTATAGCCCCTCTATTTCAAAATCATCCTCAGCACCGATGGTGGCTTTAATTGAGGGCGAAGGTGCTATTTCTACCGGTCGCGGCAGTAATAACCCGTTCTCAAATGAAAGTGGAATTTATTCTGATCAGATGGCCGAAGCTATTATTGCTGCAACCGCCAACAAGAAGGTTAAAGCTATTTTGCTGCGAATTGATTCCCCAGGTGGTTCAGCCATTGCTTCTGATCAAATATGGAATGCAATTGAGCGAGCCAAAGCCAAAGATATCAAAGTTATTATCTCAATGGGGCAGTTAGCTGCCTCCGGTGGGTATTATATTGCTGCAGGTGCTGATGCTATTTTGGCATATCCAACTACGATCACTGGATCAATCGGGGTTTTAGGCGGCAAAATTGTCCTTGATGATACTTTTGAAATGGTCGGCTATAATGTCGAGCAATTAAAAGTTGGCGGTGAATTTGCCGGCGCATACTCAGCAAGTCAAAGCTTCACCGAAAGCCAGAGAGCTGCATTTCGCGCCTCGATGGCCGAAGTATACGAAGACTTCACTGGCAAAGTAGCCAAAGGCCGCAACATGCCATTAGAAAAAACCCTTGAAATCGCCAAAGGAAGAGTATGGACAGGCAAGCAAGCCTTGGAAATCGGTTTGGTTGACGAATTGGGCGGTTATCGCGCGGCTATTGCCAAGACCAAGGAGCTAATTGGCGTTGATGCTGATGCTAACATTAATATCAAGCGCTTCCCGGCTCCCAAAACCCCGACTGAACAACTCTATGAATTGTTAGGCCTTTCAACACAAGCTGCCGAAACAGCAGCCAAGTTGCATATGCTGACCAATTCTGAACAAGTCAAAGCGCTTCTAAAAGCGCAACATTTGTCTGCAAACGGGGTAGCCGAATTAGAAGCAGACCTGCCGACCATCGAATAATCTCGATTTCAATATAATTAAGCGGCCAGCCACATTACTGGCTGGCCGTTTTTGTAAGTAGACCAAAAAAATCTGTTGATGTTTTGAGATGCGGCATGAAAGTGGGTTCATCCTGCTTGTAGCTTGCTCTAAGGTCAATGAATGACAAAGATAAGAACAAAACCCTCGCCGCGCGCTTGGCAAAGAATGCTCTCTGGACGCAGACTTGACCTGCTTGATCCTTCGGCATTTGATATAGAGATCGAAGATATAGCCCACGGCTTAGCAAGGGTTGCTCGCTGGAACGGGCAGACCGATAGCTGTTTTACATTTTCCGTCGCCCAGCACTCGGTTATTGTCGAACAAATCGCTAGGCACTTAAAACCTAACTTGCCAGCACACTGGCAATTAGCAGCTCTGTTACACGATGCACCTGAATATGTTATTGGCGACATGATTAGCCCGTTCAAAGCAATGCTTGGTGAGAGCTATAAAATTATTGAAACACGCTTGGAACGTGCAGTTCATTTGCGCTTTGGCCTGCCACCTGAACTGCCAAAAACAGTGCATAAACTAATAAAACGCGCCGATCGCATGTGTGCATATTTTGAGGCAAGGCAAATTGCGGGGTTTTCAGAAGTCGAAGCGAAAAAGCTATTTTTAAACCCACCAGATAATCTAGACATCACTATCAACCCACTACCTGCACACAAGGCACAAATGGAGTTTTTAGAGCGTTTTGAACAATTTAAGAACGAAATAAGCAACAAACAAACTACCCGTACCTCAAAATGAACTTGGTGACTGACAAAACCATAAAGGTTCGTTTATCTTTGGTCTGTTGCGAACCAACAGGAGCGAGCGTACTAACCAGATTAGCCCCTAACACACGCACACGAACCTTGCCAGTTTTTCAAGTAAAAACAAAAGACTTTACCGACTTAGAAGCCAGTATTCGAAACAAACTTGGCCCCTTAATATCGGATAGCCTTACGACACTTGAGCAAATAGAAACCGGGTTTGAGTCCGGACAACTTACATGCGATGTTCTTGGTTTAATTACCCAAAGAAGTTCATTTAGATTGCCGGCAAGTGATTGGTGGCCAATGTTCAATCTTTTTCCATGGGAAGATTGGCGAAAGGGCATGCCAAAAACCGTAAGGAAAATACTGCTGCCACAATTATTAATGTGGGCGGAGCGCCTGCCTGATGATGGCGAGTTAAACCGCAGCTCGATACGAAGTTTATTCGAAGGCGCAAACGGCAATTGGAGATGTGAGCATCTGGTGCAACGCTATGATTTACTTTACCGAGCCGGGCTGCTCCCCGAAGCATTGCGCGATCAATCTGGCGCTTCAGTTTCAGTGCGCCACCATCATATAGCAGTCTTTGGACAGACCATGTTTCGACGTGATCGCAGACAATTAGGCATGGCCATTTCAAAACTACGCCAAGACTTGCAATACCGGCCAATGCTTTACTCGTTGGTTGCTGGGCCATTCTCCCTTGGGCAACTGCAGAAATCCACAGAGCATCTAACCGGGCTTGGATTGCACACGCAGAACTTCCGCCGGGATATATTGCGAAGTGGACTAATTAAAGCTGCACCAACATCGCTAAAAAGCTCTACAAACAAGGCTGCTAAACTGTACCAATGGATGCCGGATATAAATATTGCCACCAATGCGACGGGAATACCTATGCCGCGCAAAAAACACCCTAACTCAGCACCTACCGCCGAAATTTTTGAAACTTGATGCGCTTAGGAATATCCGCATCGGAACCAAGGCGGCGTTTTTTATCCTCAAGATAATCCGCAAAATTGCCCTCGAACCATTCTACATGACTATCACCTTCAAATGCTAAAATATGCGTGGCAATACGATCCAAAAAGAACCGATCGTGTGAAATCACCACAGCACAACCAGCAAAATTCTCCAACCCTTCTTCAAGCGCGCCCAAAGTCTCCACATCCAGATCATTGGTTGGCTCATCTAGCAGTAATAAATTAGCTTCATTTCGCAGCATCTTGGCCAAATGTACCCGGTTGCGTTCGCCACCAGAGAGCTTGCCAACGGGCTTTTGCTGATCAGAGCCTTTGAAATTAAAGGAACCTACATAAGACCGCGATGAAATTTCTCTTTTTCCCAGTTCAATAATATCATTGCCGTCAGAAATTTCCTCCCACACGGTTTTATTCGCATCCAATGCATCACGGCTTTGATCCACATAACCAAGTTTCACAGTTTCGCCGATTTTGAATGATCCCGAATCAGGTTTTTCGCTGCCAATTATCATCTTGAACAAAGTAGATTTACCCGCACCATTAGGCCCGATAACTCCGACAATTCCACCTGGAGGTAATTTAAAGTTTAGGTCTTCAATCAATAATTTGTCACCAAAGCCTTTGTGAAGGTTTTGCGCTTCAACAACTACGCCACCTAATCGTGGGCCAGTAGGAATGGTGATTTGTGCAGAGCTTACAGTTTCACGTTGTGCTTTGTTGCGCATTTCCTCATAAGCATTGATCCTTGCTTTGGACTTTGCCTGCCGAGCGCGCGGTGAAGAACGTATCCACTCCAATTCCTTAGCCAAAGCTTTGGTTCGGCTCTCTTTTTCCCGCCCCTCTTGCACCATACGTTTTTCTTTTTGTTCCAACCAAGACGAATAATTGCCCTCGTAAGGAATGCCTTGCCCCCGATCCAATTCCAACGTCCAATTAGTTAGATTATTCAAAAAGTAACGATCATGAGTCACCAAAATCACAGCACCTTTGAATTCTGACAAATGATGCTCCAGCCAAGCCACACTTTCTGCGTCCAAATGGTTAGTTGGCTCATCAAGCAAAATCAAATCTGGTTCAGACAGTAATAATTTGCACAATGCCACCCGGCGCACCTCGCCGCCTGACAGTTTTTCTACGCTGGCATCGGCAGGCGGACAGCGAAGCGCTCCCATTGCCATCTCAATTTTACTGTCAATATCCCATGCACCAGCAGCATCAACCTGTTCTTGCAGGGCTGTCATTTCTTCCATGATTTCATCGGAATAATCCTCAGCCATTTTAGCTGCTACAGCATTGAACTGATCAAACAGAATTTTATCGGCACATTCTGCAATTACATTGCCCCATACATCCAATTCTGGGTCAAGCTTTGGTTCCTGTGGCAAATAACCGGCACGCGCTCCTTTGGCGATCTTTGCATCCCCGGAAAAATCCATGTCATAGCCGGCCATTATTTTTAATAAAGTAGACTTACCGGAACCATTAACGCCGACAACGCCAATTTTAGCATCAGGAAAAAATGACAGGGACACACCATCTAAAACCTTCTTTCCACCGGGGAAAGTTTTAGACAATTGATGCATGTTAAAAATATATTGGTAAGAAGCCATAACGGGTCAATTTTCCCTAAAATGAAGTGATGAGCGCCTTCTATAGAACCAACGTCTATAAGGCAAACAAATGACAAGGAGCAAAGTGTAATTTATTGCGAATCCATGAACAGTTTTTAAGTACGCTTGTTCTATAAATAATGATATGGCCATCCAAAAACAGGGTTTATGAAATTAATATGCGTCTAACATCAATCATTTTTCTGACTCTACTGTTAGGGGCAATTGGAACATTACTTGCCAGTTGCAAAGACAATGTAGCGGAGCTGTCTTTAATTGATTCGGGAACACCCTCTAAAACGCATGACGAAGTCCTTAGCCGTAAACTATTATTCCAACCACCGGTGCAATTTCAAGGACGAATCAGCCCAAATGGAGCAAAAGTTTCTTGGTTATCAAAAGCAGATGGTACGTTGAATTTATTCGTTGCCGATGCCAATGATCCATCTTCAGCGCGCCAATATACAAAAGGCAAAAGCGGAGTTGATATCCATGAATGGAGTCCAAACTCAGCATTTATTTTATTTACCACTCATTCAATAGACAAAAAACACCACAAAACCTTTTCACTTAATATCTATTCTGGAGAGATTGTTCCGCTTGGGCCAGAACAAGAACAGATCAATGTTTCTTTACAAAAAATATCACGCAATTGGCCCAATACTGCTCTGGTTGCGATCAATGATCGTGATCGAAATTGGAGTGATTTATATAGAATAAACCTTCAAACCGGACAGCGCAAATTGGTTCGATTAAATCCGGGATTTTCAAAATGGGTTGCCGATGATGATCTAAATGCACGAATTGGTATTCGAGAAAATTCAGACAAAAGCGCCGATTGGATATTACTGCTTGGAAATAGGCAAAATCAGCCATTGCTGCATGTGGCCGCAAATGAACGACGGGGCACTAGGCCACTTCAATTTGATCCAACGGGTATGGTTTTGTATTTCCTAGATCAACGAGGCCGCAATCACAGTGTATTTTCTGCACTCGACCTCACCGATGGACGGATACATGCTTTAGGACAAACTCCAGGGTTTTCAGTTCAAAGGGTGATGTTCCACCCGGTAACTGGCACGCCGTTGGCTTGGTCATTCAATGCCGACACCCCAAAATGGGTTGCTTTGGAACAAGAGTTTCAAGATGTTCTAGATTTAGCCAACCAAGAAATTGGGCCAAACTTTCAAATACTGGCGAGCACTTCAGATATGCGCCGGTTGGTCTTATACTCTAACCGCCCTGACAGGCCGGGTAAGTACTCTTTGCTTGACCGCGATAAGAAAACAATATCGACGCTATTTGAAACTGCTCCGACTGCGCTAATACCTGCCAAAAGCAAAACAAAAATAGTCAAAATACCGGCACGCGACGGGTTTACGCTTATTGGCTATCTATCACCTGCATCAGGTCTAAATGCACAGGAGCCACAAAGTGCGCCATTGGTTTTACTACCGCAACCTTGGCCAGGATCGCGTATGATATATAGTTATGACCCTCAAATTCAGTGGATGAACTCCAGAGGATATTCAGTGCTGGAAATCAACACTAGAGGCGCAGGCTCAATGGGCTTGAACTATGATAGGCAGATGACCGGTGAACATTTGAAACACGGCCCAGAAGACCTGATTGATAGCGCCAATTGGGCAATAACTAATGGCTGGGCTAACTCCGATTTAATCGCAAGCATTGGCACCGGATTTGGCGGGTTGAATGTTCTGCAAGCACTGAGTAAAAATGACAATCCATTTGAGTGCGCAGTAACATTAGATGCGGTAATCAATCTACCGCAAACCTTCAACTGGCTAAACAAAGAAAACGCCACATCCAAAACGACGACTTGGAAGCTTTTTGATAAATTCGATAAAAGCAGCGCCCAAACATTAATGAACGAATTATCTCCGATCTTTCAATCCGGGAAAATTGATGCTTCAATATTAATGTTACACTCAAACCGTCTGCCAGCCGTATCATTGCCCGCCTCTGTCAAATACGCTAAACGAGCCGAAGCCAATGGCACACCAATTACTCTTGCTGTACTCGAAGGAGACTTTGAGGCTTGGTATGAAAATAAATTAATTGCGCCGGCCCTTACCCTTTCCGAATCATTTTTGGCTAAGTGCCTTGGTGGAAAAGCAGAACCAATCGGAGATGATTTATCCGGTGTTAATGTTCAATTCCCAGTTGGTGGTAAACAATTCAAAACGCTGTTTGAACAAGCACAAAGCAACAATTAACCACACAAGACCCTAACATATTTAAGAAAACTTAGGCCAAGCAAGGTGCTATAGATTATTGCGCAACCAATGCCAAACCTTATGAACCGGGTTATCATTGACCAGTCCCTTAGCCCCACCTTCAGTTTCGACTAATTGTGTTATTTCTTGGATTGCTTCTCGTTGGCAGTTAAAAGCATGACGTAAACTTCCAGCAGGAGCAGCAAATCCTGCGCCGCTGACCGCCTCAGCAAGACCAGATAAACCAATAGGTTGACCAGAACGAACCCGTTCGCCAAACACCCGGCTTGCCAAATTGGTTATGCCCTCCAATTGACTAGCGCCGCCAACTAAAACAATTCTACGACCCCAAGGGTTTTCAGGTTTCACCTGATCAAGCTGATCACGGACCAACTCCAGTATTTCCTCCACCCGTGGACGTATAATCCCTGTCAACAAAGCTCTGGGAGCCTGATCGGTGTTCAAACGCGGATCATCACACATTCCCGGACAATCAATCATTTCACGATCATCATCTGGCCCGTCCAAGCATGTGCCAAACATAGTCTTGATACGCTCTGCCGAAGCTCTTGGCGTAGCCAGTCCTCTTGCAATGTCATTAGTCACATGATTACCGCCCAATGGAACCACTCCCAAATGCTCCAATACACCTTCGTTAAATGTGGCAAAAGACGTTGCCCCTGCGCCCATATCAATGATCGTTGCCCCTAAATTACGCTCATCTTCTACCAACGCAGAAAGACCAGCAGCATAAGGAGTAGCGATTACAGAACGCAGTTCTAACCGACAACGATCCACCGCCAAAGCAATGTTTCTAATCGGGCCAACAGGACTTGAAACCACGCACATTTCCAGCGCCAATTGGTGTGCAAACATGCCCCTAGGGTCTCGAACATCAGCATTCTCATCCACACGATATCGTTGAGGAAATGCATGTATGACCGCATGTTCTGGTTTGCAAAAACCACCTAATGTGGTTTTTATACAGCGCTTCACATCACGATCAGTGACCTCCCGGCCATTCATATTCACGATGCCCTGCACCCGCTTTGCTGCCATGCCAGACGACGCAATATTGACCACAACCGATGCGATAGAATGACCAGCCATGCGCTCAGCCTGATCGATAGAGAAGCGAATGGCGCCTTCCACGGCATCCAAATCAACAATACCGCTACTGGATGTACCTTTGGAGGCTTGATGCCCGACACCAACCACTTGGATATGTTGGCGAGCATCTGCATCCATTTTAGCAATAAAACAAGTTATTTTTGATACACCAATATCTAACACACCGACCAAACCTTGGCGTGGGGAATTTGCACCACTAGCAGAAAAATTAGCTTTAGTTCCTGTCATTGTATGATTAAAAAGTTTCATGAAATCATAGTTCTTTTAGTGCGAAGGGAGCGTTTTTTCTTGCGTACAGAAATACGTCCAGAAATGCGTGCATCGACGACCACCTTTGGTATATCAAACATTTCCATTACACTTTCCGACCGGGACAGTTCGTCGAGAACTTGCTTCCATCCCGTTGCCGGCAACAGAAGTTTTGCCCCTGAATCAAAGTTCAAATTCCATCTTCGATCAGAGACCCGCACTACAAAACGCACCCTATTCGAGAATTCACGGCGCATTGCCAGATCCGAAAGCAGACTGGCAGCCTCAGCACCAGCACCCGGCCCCACAACAACCGGTAAATTTGCGTATCGCTCAGGATCGGCAGAAGATATTTTGGCACCTTCTGCACTTATCAAACTAAACGATTGTTTATTTTGCCAAATAGCAAAAGGAGTTCGCTCAGTAATCACAACCGAAATCCGGTTAGGAAGCAATCTGGTAACAGACGCTTTTTGAACCCAACCAAGTGATTCCACCCGCGCCCGCGCTGCTGATAAGTTCACAGCAAATACCAATTCGCCCTTTTCCACACCAAGAACTTTGCGAACCTCTGCTTCAGAAGAAAATCTGGCGCCAGCAATATTAATATGATCCACACCAAACCCAGCATCCAGCAACCGACTTTGTGCATAATCCTGAGATGCCCGGTACACATCATTCAAATGGCCAGAGAGCCAAAGACCAAGCAAAACCGTAGAAAACAAACCACTGACAATGCCAATGATCACAGTACGAGGTCTATGACCGTAACGCACAGACCTTGCCTTAGCGTGTAACCAGTTTCTGGTTTTTGAAGAAACCGTTTTCTTCATAGGTTTGGCCACACGCCTAGACCTAGGCGCTTTACTTGATTTTACAGCCTTTTTTGGGCTGAGTTTTCGTGACCTTAGTCGGGACAATCGCATTTTCCGCCATCCATTCTACGAGATCGTCAAACGCGATCTTTTGAGAAGCCGCCTGTTCGGGAACAAGCGAAGTAGAAGTCATGCCCGGTTGGGTGTTAATTTCCAGTAACCTTAATAGATTATTATTTTGATCCCAGCGAAAATCAGAACGAGTAACACCAGAGCAACCTAAAACTTCATGAGCAGTAAGCGCTTGTTTCATAACTATTTCTGAGAAATCCTCATCCAAAATAGCCGGGCAAACATGTTTTGAGCCGCCAGCATCATATTTTGCCTCATAATTATAAAAATCACGATTAGAAATAATTTCCGTCACGCAAAGTGCCCGATCTCCCAGTACAGCAACGGTTAATTCCCGTCCGGCAATATACTCTTCCACCAGCACTTCATCACCATAGGGCCAATTATCACCAGTTAAAATTGCTGGTGGAAGTTGGTCGTCCTTAGTGACAATCAAAACACCGACACTAGAGCCTTGAGCATTTGGTTTGACCACATAAGGTGGCTCCATCAAATGAGTTTTTGCTGCATCAAACCGACTTGCCAATATGCCTCTAGGGCATTTTATTCCATGTTCAGCAAGTACAGCTTTGGTTTTTTGCTTGTCCATGGCCAATGCCGATGCCAGCACCCCGGAGTGAGTGTAGGGAATTCCTAAAATATCCAGCAATCCTTGCACCCGGCCATCTTCTCCCCATTCGCCATGCAAAGCATTAAAAACAACGTCCGGAGCAATCTCTGTTAATTGTTGCGCCAAATCCTGGCCCGCATCAATTAAACTGACATTCCAGCCTTTGGCCCGTAACGCATCAGCACATGCACGACCAGAATTTAATGATACTTCCCGTTCTGGCCCCAGCCCTCCCAGCAGAACTGCTACTGATTTGCTCATCGCCGCCCAATCCTCTTAATTTCCCATTCCAGCTCGATGTTGCTATCCTTTACGACAGATGCGCGGATTTGCTCACCAAGATTTTCCATATCCGCCGCACTGGCATTGTCTTCATTGATCATAAAGTTGCAATGCAACTCCGACATTTTGGCGCCGCCAACTGTTAAGCCGCGCCCTCCTGCTGCATCAATCAATTGCCAACTTTTATGCCCCTTTGGGTTTTTGAATGTTGAGCCGCCAGTTTTTTCTCGAATTGGCTGACTTTGCTGACGCTGTTGTTCTATTTTCAGCATTTGCTTATGTATTTGCTCAACATTTCCCTCCCGACCCTGAAATAGGGCTTCAACAAATATCCACGATTTTGGCGCAGTACATGTGCGGTAACCATAACCTAGCTCATCAGGCCCGACGATCCGGCGACGGCCCACTTCATCCAAGACAACCACCTCCAGCAAATGATCAGCCGTTTCCGAACCATAACAGCCAGCATTCATTCGCAAAGCACCGCCAATAGTTCCGGGAATTCCTGAATAAAATGCCAAACCATCAATGCCAGAATTAGCAGCAAATTTAGCCAATGCCTTGTCCAAAACGCCTGCACCAACCCGGATCCGGTTATTGTTTTCAGCAGACAATTTCGCAAAAGCAGCCGTCAAACGAACCACTACCCCTTGAACACCGCCATCACGAACCAAAACATTTGATCCAGCACCCAAAACGAATACCGGTAGGTCATGGGGTTTTTGTGCCAAAAACATCGCCAAATCTGCTTCATCCTTTGGCAAAAATAGCAAATCCGCCGGGCCACCTACCCGTAACCAAGTAAAAGCAGACAGAGAGGCGTTTTCAATTAACTTCCCACGCAGCTCGGGAAAGTCTCTGGCCCGCATTTGACCCGGCACTTAAAGTGCCTCCAATTGAGATGGCAGATCATAAGCCCATTTGGTAATGTCCCCGGCACCCAAGAACAAAACCATGTCACCGGGATTTGCTTGCGCCGCAATTTGTTTTGCCAGGTCATTGCGTGAAATTGCATGGGCATCACGATGGCCGTTAGCCTTTAGACCTGAAACTAGACTTTGCTGATCAGCGCCGATAATTGGCTTCTCGCCTGCTGCAAAAACCGGGGTGATGAAAACAGTATCGGCCTCATTAAAACAGGTGCAAAATTCATCAAATAAATCATGCAAACGCGTATAACGATGCGGCTGCATTACGGCTATTACTTTGCCCGATGTCGAGCTGCGGGCCGCTTGCAAAACTGCAGCAATTTCCACCGGATGATGGCCATAATCATCAATAATATTGACCCCTTGCCACTCGCTAACATGGGTGAAACGCCGTTTAACCCCACCAAAACCAGCAAGTGCATTTCTTACTTGATCAACATTAGCCCCCAACTCCCGAGCAACTACAATAGCAGCAACCGCATTTGAGACATTATGCTTACCAGCCATTGGCAGGAATAATTCCCGCCAACAATCCTCGACCTCCCCTCTTGGACTAAAGAATGTAATTGCGAATCTGGAGCCACCATCTTTGGAAGTTATCGGGCTAATTCGGGCATCAGCTTGTGGAGAAAACCCATAAGTTACAATTCTACGATCCTGCACCTTAGCCGATAAGCGCTGCACATCAGGGTCATCAATACACAAAACAGCAAAGCCGTAAAACGGAATAGCTTCAACAAATTGGTGAAAAGCATTATGCAAGCGCTCCACCGTTCCATAATGCTCCATATGTTCTGGATCGATATTAGTGACCACAGCAACTGCACCGCGCAGCTTTAAGAATGAACCATCACTTTCATCAGCCTCGACCACCATCCAGTCCCCACCGCCTAATTTTGCATTGGAATCATAAGCGGTAATAACGCCTCCATTAATCACCGTCGGATCAAAGCCAGACCCATCAAGCAATGCCGCGACCAGAGACGTTGTCGTAGTTTTGCCATGAGTTCCGGCAATTGCTACCGACCATTTCAAACGCATAAGTTCTGCCAACATCTCAGCGCGGCGAACTACTGGAATTCCAGCCTCTCTTGCCGCCAATACTTCTGGGTTGTCGTCCTTAATAGCGGTGGAAACCACAATGCCGGATGCACCTGACACATTTTCCTTACACTGCCCGATCATCACATTTGCGCCTTTTACTCGCAAACGCTGCACATTGGCGTTCTCCGAAATATCAGAACCTTGCACCTGATAGCCAAGATTTAACATCACTTCGGCAATGCCGCTCATGCCAATGCCGCCAATGCCGACAAAGTGCAAAACACCAAACTCAAAAGGAACCGCACCGCGCACTATTTGTCTTCCTTATCCAATACCAGATCAGCCAGATCACGGGCTGCATGTGATTTTTTTACTGTTTTGGCCTGTTCGGCCCGTTTATTCAAATCGTCCAAGTTTGATAACCGGGCTTGCAAGAGCCCTGCCAATCTCTCCGGAGTCAATGCATCTTCACTGATTATATCGGCTGCCCCGGCTTGTTTTAACACATTAGCATTGATTGTTTGGTGATCATCCATAGCAATGGCCAGTGGAATAAGAATAGAAGGCTTTCCAATTGCCGCTAGTTCAGAAACCGTTGAAGCTCCGGCTCTGGCAATTACCAGGTGCGAACTCGAAATTCTCTGCGGTGCATCAGCAAAAAATTCAGATAATTCACATTTAACTCCGGCTTGCGCAAAACTTGATTCTGCGGCCTGCATTTGATTTGCAGTGATTTGTGCCGTAACCAATAATTTCTTTCTAATCTCTGCAGGCAACAAAGCAATAGCTGCAGGTACTGTTTCACTCAAGATACGGGCACCCAAAGAACCACCCAATACCGTAAGATATAAAGTTTCACCCGAAACTGGCATCTGACTGTTCTCGACCGACAACACCAAAGGCCGCAGCGGATTACCGACAATTACATGGCGATCTTTAAGCCCATCAGACAAGCGATCTAATCGTTCAAACCCACTAGCAATCCATCTGGCTTTCGACGCTCCTAATCGGTTCGCTCGACCCAGCACTGCATTTTGCTCATGTAGGATCAATGGCAAATTCAAGCTGCCAGCAGCCAACAGAGCTGGCACTGAAGGATAGCCACCAAAACCCACTACTTTCTCGCAATTATGATGGCGCAAAAAGCGTTTGGTTGCAGATCTGGATTTCCATAACTGCCATAACCATCGCATTATTTTCAATGGATTACGACTTGGACTCGCAGCTTTTACCACTAACTTATGATCGAATGGAAAGCTTTTCGTCAGTCGGTCGCCTCGCTGATCGGTTACCAACAAAACCAGCGCTCCGCGATCATGAAGCACATGAGCCAATGCTTCAGCTGGAAACACATGACCACCGGTTCCTCCAGCAGCCAAGGCAATTACGTGGCTCTTGCTCATTCCATTTCTCCGGGCTGTGAGCGCGTAAAGGCCAACAGCAGTCCAATAGTTAACCCGGTCGCCAGCATTGATGATCCGCCACTTGAAATAAACGGCAAAGTCATTCCCTTTGGCGGAATCACCTGTAAATTTACAGCTATATTAATAAAGGCCTGCAAACCGAATAATAGACTTAGTCCTGCCGCCGCCAATTGTGATACCGGATCGCTTAACCGCTGTGCCCGCATCATGGAGCGCACCACAATAACAGCATAAATCACGATGATCAAAACACACAAAATCATACCAAATTCTTCTGCCGCAACCGAAAAAATAAAATCAGTGTGCGCATCTGGAATGAGGTTTTTCACCCTACCTTCACCAGGGCCGCGCCCAAAAATCCCTCCGCGCTGAATGGCGGCCATCGCCATATCAACCTGATAGGTGTCACCTGAAGATGGGTTTAGGAACCGATTTATACGGCTGGCTACATGGGGCATGAATGAATAAGCAGAAAACATGCCTACCACCGAAAAAGCTCCAAATGATGCAATCCACAAATATGACATGCCGGACATAAAGAACACAGCCCCAAAACCTAAAGTTATTAGTATAGATTGCCCAAAATCGGGCTGCAAAATCAACAAAACAATTGATATTCCGTACAACCCTACCGCCAAAGCAGTACCTGGGATTTCTCCTTGCTGATTCTTGGCAAACAACCAAGCAAAAGTAACAATCAATCCGGGTTTTAGAAATTCCGAAGGCTGCAAAGTAAATGAAGCAATCCTGATCCAACGCTGAGCCTCCCCGGCGCTATATTTCCCGAAAAGCAGGATATAAACCATCACAATTAGTGAGCAAAGAACCGCTAACATAGCTAGCCTTCGCGCATTTTCTCTAGAAAAAAGCGACACCACAAATACCGAAAAAAAAGCACTAATGGCAAAGAATAAATGCCGCCAGAAATAATAAAACGGATCCAGCAAATCCCGCCGTTCTGCAGCTGCTGGGCTGGCGGCCAATGACAACACCAACCCAATTAAAATCAATATACCAGCAGCAGCTACTGACACTCGGTCAACACTCCAAAACCAATCAAGAACAATTGATCGTTTGCGGTGAGTAATAGCCAGGCTCATGAGCTATCCTTAGCATTTTGCAATAATTGGCGAAACACTTCCCCTCGCTCCTCAAAGCTCTTAAATTGGTCAAATGAAGCACAAGCCGGTGATAATAATATAACTGGATCTGAATTTATTGCTTTTTTGGCATCAGCAAATGCTGCGGCAAAAGCTTGTTCCAACTGTTTGCAAGTCTCGACATCACAACGCCCACTTAAGGTCGCTGCAAATTCGTTTGCCGCCTGCCCAATAAGGTATGCTTTTGACACCCGATCAATGAATGGAAACACCGGATCCAGCCCATCTTCTTTTGCCTGCCCGCCGGCGATCCAGTAAATGTTAGAGAAACTGGCCAACGCTCTTGCTGCAGCCTGGCCATTTGTGGCTTTAGAATCATTGACGAACTGGATGTTCTGCAACTCTCCCAATGGTTCCATTCGGTGCGCCAACCCTGAAAAAGAGTGAAGAGCCTTTATTATATCTTGCTCGGATACACCTAAATGCGATGTAATGGCATAAGCGGCAGCGGCATTTTGCCAGTTATGGCGACCTTGTAACCCAGATGCATCGCTCAAATCAGTTACTTGCCTTAAACTGGTTCCCCTGGCATCCATAAGTTTTGCTCCCAGCACATACACACCCCGACTTAAACAAGTGCTGGCCGAAATCGAACAGAATTTGGCCGAACCAAGCATCAACTCAGACACAAATGCAACGGTTTGCGCACCATCAACACCGCACACAGCAAGGTCAGCGTTTGTCTGATTAGCAAATACCCGTTTCTTGGCAGAAATATAATTCTCCATCCCGCCATGTCGTATCAAATGATCTGGCGATAAATTTAACAAGCAAGCAACATCACAATGCAAAGAATTGGTGAGTTCTAGCTGATAAGAGGACAATTCTAATACATATACCTGCTTGCTATTAGGGGCCGGCAAATCAAGGCAAGCTCGACCAATATTGCCACCCTCATGAGCACAAATATCTGCTGAGCGTAAGATGTGAGCCACCAAAGCAGTAGTGGTTGATTTGCCATTAGTCCCTGTAATACCAACTATTTTTGGGCGTTTATCATGATTTAATCTGCCAATTTTCCTAGCCAACAATTCAACGTCGCCAATGATCGGAATTCCACAAGCACGCGCCAATTTCACAATATGGTTTGGCTTGGGGAACGTATGCTCTATTCCAGGTGATAATACCAAAGCAGCCAAGTCTGACATATCACGGCGCGATAAATCACAAAGCTCAAATCCCTCTTCTTTGGCGTGCTGGCGCGCTGGCAAATGGTCATCCCATGCAAATACATTTGCACCGCCAGCCAATAAAGAACGAACCGCAGATAAACCCGTACGGCCCAATCCTAGAACCGCAACACTTTTGCCCGAAAATTCATCAATCTGTATCAATGTTAGCCTAACGCAGCTTTAAGGTGGACAGGCCGATCATCGCCAAAATAACGGCAATTATCCAAAACCGGATAACAATAGTTGGTTCAGCCCAACCCTTCTTTTCATAATGGTGATGAATCGGCGCCATCCTAAACACCCGCTTGCCGGTTAGCTTAAAGGATGTAACTTGCACGATCACAGATACAGCCTCTAAAACAAACAGCCCGCCAACGATGGCCAACACAATTTCATGTTTAACCGCAACGGCTATCGCCCCTAATGCAGCGCCTAAGGATAATGACCCCGTATCGCCCATAAAAATCATCGCTGGAGGAGCGTTCCACCATAAAAAGCCCAAGCCAGAACCTAAAATGGCACCGACAAATATAACTAATTCACCGGTTCCAGGGGCATAAGGCAATTGCAAATATTCTGTAAAATCCACACGGCCTACCACATAAGCAATAACGCCAAAACTGCCCATTGCGATCATCAATGGTACAATCGCCAAGCCATCAAGACCATCAGTTAAGTTAACTGCATTGGAAGTTCCAACAATGATGAATATACCAAACACCAAATATAGCGGCCCTAAATTAATCAACATGTCTTTAAAAAATGGCAGTGCAACAGAAGTGGCCAAAATGCTATCGCCGCCATTTTGAGTACTGACTATTGAAATAATTGACCAGACTGCGACACCCGCAATAACAGTTTCTAACGCCAACCGCACTCTTGCTGGCACCCCGTCATGATGACGACGGGTTACTTTATTATAGTCATCCCAAAAGCCGATAAGCCCAAACCCAGTAAGGACTCCAAGCAAAATCCACACATACTGATTGCTTAAATCAGCCCACAATAAGGTGCTGACAAGACCTGAAAATAAAATTAAAACCCCGCCCATTGTCGGAGTTCCTGCTTTTTCAATTATATGACGCTCAGGGCCGTCTTCGCGAATTGGTTGACCCTCTTTTTGCACCCTCCTCATGTAGGCAATAATTGGCTTGCCGAATATAAAGGCCAACAATAGTGAGGTAAAAACCGCAGCGCCAAAACGAAAAGAGATATAACGCAAGACATTAAATACCGAAAACTCATCGGCGAGAGGATATAACAAATGGTATAGCAAACTTAAATCTCCCGCTCTTGCGCAATTTGTTTCAATTTAGCGACCACCTGATGAACTCCGGAGCCATTGGAGCCTTTAACCAGTAAAACATCGCCATCTTGCAAATCGGCATAAATGGCTTTTGCCAAATCGGCAACGTCATTTTCAACTTGCACCCGGCGAGACTTCGGTAATTTCTGGTACAAAGACTGCATCAGATCACCAACACACCAGACTTTATCAACTTTGGCATTTTCAACCGGCCAGACAAGTTCCGCATGCAAGCGCGGCCCTTGCGCCCCCAACTCCAGCATCTGACCCAAAACCGCTAGTTTTCGAGAAGCGGGGAACCTAGAAAGAGTATCCAAAGCCGACTTCATACTAGCCGGATTTGCATTATAGCTGTCATCAATTAACGTAGCAGAACCCCGCTTTAGCGCCAATTTAACCCAGCCGCCCCGCCCTTTTGTTGCTCTGACATTTTTCATTTTCTCTGCCACGTCTGCCGGATCTTTACCACAAGCTACCGCCGTCGCCATCACCGATGCCAAAACCTGCCCCCAGTGCATCCCAGTAACAGGTGATAAAATATCAACATTTTGCCCACGGACGCAAAACCTGCCCTTTGAGCCATCGGGGCTGGTATCCCAATTCAGTATTTGAACATCACAATTTTTGCTCTCCCCAAACGTCCAAACATGCTGCACCCCGAAATTGTTAATTTGCGCGCGCAAAGTGGAGACTCCAGGCCCCTCACCCGGCAATACTGCAATGCCGTTCGTATCCAAAGCAGCCCAAATTGACGCTTTTTCGCGAGCGATTGCTTCGGTAGATCCAAATCCTGCCAAATGCGCCTCAGCAATGCGAGTGATCAGAGCTAAATGCGGGCAAACCAACTTGCTCAAAGGAGCAATTTCCCCGGGATTACTGGTGCCAATTTCAAATATGCCCCATTGGCTGTTCTTTGGCATCCGCGCCAATGTTAGCGGCACCCCCCATTGATTGTTGTAAGATTTAATTGAACTATGAGTAGCGGCATCTTCAGACAATATGCTAGACAATGCATCCTTAACGCTGGTTTTTCCAACAGACCCAGTAATAGCAATCCGGGTGGCACCACTACGATCCCTCCCAGCCGCACCCAATAATTCCAAAGATTTTTGCGTATCCTTGACTAATACTTTTGCACCAGAAACATCCGCTTTACTAACCAAAGAGCCACCTGCTCCGGCCTTTAGTGCTGCTTCTACAAAATCATGACCATCGCGATCCACATTCAAAGCTACAAACAAATCACCTGCGGCAATTGACCGACTATCAATAGAAATACCGTTTACGCTCCACTGATCACCATCAACAAGTTTGCCGCCAGTAGCCGCAACAATTTCTGCACTCGTCCACAATGGTTCACTCATGTTGTTACTCCCACCAACTCACGGCTTACTTCGGCATCATCAAAAGCGAACACATTGTCGCCAACGATCTGACCTTGTTCATGGCCCTTTCCAGCAATGACGATCAAATCGTCCATAGCTGAAAGTTCAATCGCAGTTCGTATTGCCAGTTTACGGTCGGAAACCTCACGAGCATTTGCCAGCTTGGCCATAATCATTTCCCGGATATGTCCTGGAGCTTCCGAACGTGGATTATCGTCAGTAACTATTACTTTGTCAGCAAGTTGATTAGCAATTTCTCCCATGAGGGGGCGCTTTTTTGGATCACGATCACCTCCGCATCCAAACACCAAAATTACTTTGCCCTTTGTATGAGGTCGTACTGCGCGCAATAACTTTTCCAAACCGTCCGGCGAATGAGCAAAATCCACTAATATTGGCACGCCCAGCTTCGTGGTTGCGGCAAGTTCCAACCGCCCGCGAACCCCTTGCAACGCCTTTACTCCATCAATTGCAGCCTCCACTGAGACCCCGCTGCGCATAGCAAGCCCCATAGCCAACAGCGCATTGGCAGCTTGAAACTCACCGACCAGAGGCAATACCACGGTTTTTTCTTGTCCCAAAACCCGTAATATCAAGCTTTGCCCATGAGCAAGCGGCTGAATTTCCAGCAGTTTTATTTCATCACCGCGCCATCCGACCTCCCAGACATCCAAACCAAACTTTGCGCAATTCAAGGCCAACTTAATCCCATATTCATCATCCACATTGATAATTACTGGCGAGTTTTTGGGTAGCAATTCAAGAAATAAGCGCTGTTTGGCGGCAAAATAATCCGCAAAGTCTTTATGATAATCAAAATGATCTTGTGACAAATTAGTAAACCCAGCAGCGCAAAAATTGGCACCATCCAATCGCCGCTGAACCAAACCGTGAGAAGAAGCTTCCAGCGCACAGTCGGAAATGCCAGCCAGCGCCAATTTGTGCAAAGATCGGTGCAAACTAATGCTATCAGGAGTCGTGTATCCCAGTGGTTCCAGAGTGGATTCTGTTGTAATTCCCAGCGTCCCAAGGCACGCAGCCTTGCGGCCAGCATTTTGCCATATCTGGCGTAAAAATTCCACCGTTGAGCTTTTGCCATTAGTCCCGGTAACTGCCACCAAATTATGAGGTTGTTCGGGAAAAATAAGTGCCGCAAGCTTTGCTAGAACTAAATGTGGATCTTGCACGCAAATAATCGGCACGGATTCTTGCACATTATCCAAAGGGCCATCAGTCAAGATGGCAACCGCACCACGATCAAGCGCTGACGGAACAAAATTTTTCCCATGAGTCTGAACACCGGGAAGTGCCGCAAATAAAAACCCTGGTTTCACCTCACGGCTATCCAACGCTAAACCCGATACCGTTAAATCAGCCCAAACACCACCATCTACCGGCTGGCTAACACCCACCTGTTTTAGTAACATCTGCAAGTTCACTGCATACTCTCCACTTGCGCCGAAAGTTCAGAAGATGGGATCTGATCAGGATGGGTAAACGGCGCATCCAGTAACGGGCCAATGCGCGCAATAATATTACGCACCGCCGGCGCTGCATTCCACCCTGCGGTTTCCTGACCGAAGGTTTCCACACCCCCTTGCGGCTCATCAAGTAAAACAAACACTAGGTACTCTGGGGACTCCCATGGAAATACCGCTACAAATGATGAAACATTGCGATCTTTGGCATATCCAGAAATTTTAGGGTCCCACTTCTCAGCCGATCCGGTTTTACCAGCCACCCCATAACCCGGAACATCAGCTCTGCGTCCAGATCCGTCCATGACTACTTTTCTCATTGCCCGCCTAACCTGAAGCGATGTCTCTGCTGATACCACTTGCGTAAAGCCAGTGTCGGGGCTTGGTCGAGGCAGTACAGTTAGCGATAATTTCTTGCCATCATTAACCACAGCGCTCAATCCGGCAACAAAGGACAGCGCAGTTACCGATAAACCATGCCCAAATCCAATGGTCGCGGTTTTGACCTGCGACCAATCATCAGATGCCATATATGCGTCGGCGCTACCACGTAATTCAATTGGAACCGGATCCAACAAACCAAGTCGACGCAAATATGTCTGCTGTTGCTCAGCGCCAATTTTCAATGCCAGACGAGCAGCACCTTTATTGGAAGAATGAACTAGAATGTCTGTTGCACTCATCGGGCTGGAACCAGGATGAAAATCACGAATTTCACGACCAGCAATGACCAGTTTTTTCTTCACATCAATACTAATCTTCTGCAGTTCCATTCCCGATTCCAACGCCATAGCCATCGTTAATGGCTTAAATACAGAACCTAACTCATACGGATCGGTCAAGGCGCGATTGCGGCGATGATCGGGCGTTGTTGTGCTAAAGTGGTTTGGATTAAAATCTGGCCACGAAGCCATTGCCAAAACCTCGCCACTAGGAATGTGGGTTACAACCCCGATTGCCGCCACCGGCTTATGCAAAATCACGGCCTTTTTCAACTCATCCTCAAGCGAAAACTGAACCCGGCTGTCCAGTGATAACATCAAAGGCTCCACATTACTCCGCAAGCGTTCATCAAAAAAACTTTCAACTCCAGAAGCACCAAACCCATCGGCATTAACCCAACCCAACAAATGCGATGCAAGTTTGCCGTTTGGGTAGATTCTCTGCACTTTGGCTTCAAACTCCACTCCCGGCTCGGCTAATTCAAAAATTGCCTGTCGTTGCTTAGGTGTAACCGAACGAGCGATTCTGGCCCGCCCCCGATCTCCCGCGAAGCGGCGAACAAGAACATCATAAGGAGGAACGCCGTCCAACAAAATCAGACGTTTTGCCAGACGAGACGCATCATCAATATCTACTCGGCGAACATAAACATCCCAAGTCTCAATGTCGGCAGCCAATAACACGCCGTTTCTATCTACAAGACGAGCCCTAGCCGGATTATCACTCTTTAATTCAACACCAGCAGATACCGTTTCTGGCGCTGCAAACATTGCCAAATCAGCCGCACGAGCGACCAACAGCACAGCAGTGGCCGCCAAAGCCATTGCCAAAGACCCAATTCTAAGCCGGGCCTGACGCATTTCAGAGTCACCCGCTCCAGAGGAGGAAAATAGTTGTGACAGGTTAACACCTTGCACATCTGCAAGCGGTGCTTGCCGATCCAACCCACCGGCCATTACTGCGAATCCGGTGTCATGGCGACAATAGATACTTCAGAAACCAAAGGCGGCGCGCTAGACTTTAACTCACTTAACACCTGACCCGGGCTTCGTTTTGCCGCATCAACCATAGGCACCATCCCAAGGTGCACCTCTGCAAGGCGGGCCAAACGTGTAGGAGACTCAAGAAACGCCTCCTCTTTTTCTAGCAATAACATTGCCTCTTGCGCTTCAGAAACCTGAACCTGCAAGTTAATCAATCTGGCTTGCGCATGTTTTACATCATTTTTAACCACATAAAGCGCCGCAGATAAAACAAACGCAACCACCAAGGCCATTAAGTTTAACGCTCTAATCATGAGCTACTCCCCAACGCCGCAACATCTGGCATCGGCGCCAAATGCGGTACATCATTCATCATTGGCGCTGAAGTGCGCACGGCCCAGCGCAATCTGGCAGAACGAGCTCTAGGGTTGCCTAAAACCTCTTGCTCAGCTGGAAAAACAGCATTCCTGACTTTCATCTCGAAACTAGGGTGAAATTGCGCAACCTCTGTCACTGGAGAGAACCTTGATCCGGCAGATGGGGCTTCGGAGCGGCTGCGAAAAAACTTCTTTACCAAACGATCCTCTAGGGAGTGAAACGCCACCACCACCAAACTACCCGTCGGACGCAACACCCGCTCGGCCACAACAAGCAGCTTTGCCAATTCCCCCAACTCATCATTTACAAAAATCCGCAACGCTTGAAATACTTTTGTCGCTGGATGAATTCGGCTTTTTTTCGGGCCAAGAGTTTCTTCCATCAGCGCCGCCAATTGCCCAGTTGTACTAAAAACCTGATGCTGCCTTTGCTCAACAATTGCGGCTGCCGCCCGGCGAGCTCGCTTCTCTTCGCCATAAACTCGAAAAATATGCCGTAAATCTTGCTCCGGCAACTGATTGACCACGTCAGCGGCACTTATTCCAGCCTGCGACATCCGCATATCAAGCGGGCCATCTCGCATAAATGAAAACCCGCGCGCACCCTGATCTATCTGCATTGAAGATACACCAACATCCAGTACGACCCCATCAACCGAATCCCAACCACGCCCTGCCAAAGCCGCTTCAAGGCCTGAAAACTGCGTTTGGAAAAATGAAAACCTACCCTCATGACGCATCTCGGTTCGCTTGGCCAACACACTAACGTCAGGATCACGATCCAAGGCCAAAACCTGGACACCGGGAACTTGCAAAATTGCCTCGCTATATCCGCCAGCACCAAAGGTGCAGTCAACGATACGCTTACCTGCGGACAGGCCTAACGCTGCTATTACTTCATTTAGCAAAACCGGCTGATGCTTCATGATTCACCCCGGCTCAGAAAATTTGATAACGAGGCTGAGCTTTTGATCAATTCTTCCAAGTCTTGACCGCCGCCAAGCCGCGCAACCTGCTCAGGATCCTGCATCATTGCTGCCGCTGCTGCGCGCATTTTAGCAGCTCGAGCCATATGATCCTCAGCATTCCAGACCTCGAACCTAGCTCCACAACCCACAAAAGTTGCCTTTGACGAAAGACCGGCATGTTCCACAAATTCCTTCGGCAGAGTAATCCGGCCCGTACTGTCAAAATCAAGCCGGCGAGCCGAACCCAAAACAGCGACCTCCATCACCTGTCCTAACGGGTCATACCGACCAAGGCGAGCAATGTCCGCACGGTATTGCTGCATGAACAACTCCCCGCCGCCCTCAAGATAGGCACCTGAAAAATGCGGAAATACGTAAATGGCATCATGAGGATCGCCCCGAAGCACCTCACGGTAACTAGCGGGAACCGACACCCGATTCTTGGCGTCTACACCGTGCTCAGATGTAGAAATGAACATTCCCAACTAGCTCCTAAAATCGAAAAACCAACCCAACGCCACCAATACAGTCGCTATGGGATAACATGGGAATTCATGGGAAACAATTAAAAATAGGCCTGTTTACTCGTTTTCCCAGAACTAATCGTTGATTTGCACACTTATCCACAGACAATACATGAACGAAATAAGAACCTCTGTGGATAAACACCAAGAGCAACCTCCCACAAGTTGACAAATATTTGGTAAAAAGCCCTCGCAAGGCCTAGTTAAGGCTCTCGCGCAATAAAATATGCGATAAAATCCATCAAGGATGGCAGGGGTTTTTCACCCGTATTACTAACTGTGCCTGATAAACACTCTTTTTGAGCGAAATTGCCATGAATTGAAGAAAATCGTGATGAACTATGATTAACATCGTGCAGGTATGATGTTGACTCTGGCCCACGTTGGCATATGGATACGCCTAGTTTCGGAAAAATGTAAGGAGCCCGCCGAATTCTTAAGGAAACAAATGCATAGGCCAATACGGTTCAACCGATAATAGCCGGTGCTATTCGCCAACATTACGTCAATTTGATTTGACGCTAACTAGATGGTGAAAACACGCTCCTTTTTTTTCACAAAAGATGTAACAATATGATGTCGGTAAAATGACGTAGTAAAATTTTATCCAGTTTCGGGGTTTTCTGGTCGAATATCCGTGCAACAGGCTTTAAGATTTACTCACCACAGGCAAAAGCCTATTACCACACCAGAGTGAGACCAGATCAATATCAATTCGCAGGGGGATCAACACTCCCATTTGCACATACAGCCTAAGATTTACGTGGAGACCACCAAAAATGAAAAACGGCACCAAAAATATCAATGTTGCGATTATAGGCATCGGCAATTGCGCCAGTTCGCTCATTCAAGGAATTTATTATTACGGGCAAAAAAATTCCAATGATGCTGCAGGCTTGATGCATGAGGTTCTTGATGGATATCATCCGCGCGACATTCATGTCACTGTCGCCTTTGATATTGATCGTCGCAAAGTAGGTAAGGATATTTCTGAAGCCATATTCGCCAAGCCTAATTGCACCAAAACTTTCCACGAAGACGTGCCGCATATGGGTGTGAACGTATTGATGGGGAAAATTAACGACGGCTATTCTGAGCACATGGAATTTTACTCAGATGATCGGACATTCATACCATCTGACGAAGCGGAACCAAGCAAAGCTGATGTGGTAAAGGCTCTTAAAGATGGGCAGGTAGACGTGCTAACCAGTTACCTACCTGTAGGCAGCCAAAAGGCCAGTGAATTTTACGCAGAATGCGCACTGGAAGCTGGCGTGGCCTTCGTTAACAATATTCCAGTATTTATCGCCAGCGACCCGGTTTGGGCGCAAAGATTTGTTGATGCCGGAGTTCCTATCATTGGTGATGACATCAAATCTCAACTGGGCGCAACAATTGTTCACCGGGTGCTTACTGATTTATTTGCCAAACGCGGAGTACCTTTGGATCATACCTATCAACTCAACACAGGTGGCAATACAGACTTCTTGAATATGAAAAACCAGCAACGGCTTAAATCCAAGAAAGTTTCCAAAACCGAAGCGGTTCAGGCAGTAACTGCAGAGCGTATCATCGATGAAAACATCCACGTTGGCCCATCCGATTATGTAGCATGGCAAAACGACAATAAAGTTGCCTTTGTTCGCATGGAAGGCCGCCTGTTTGGTAACGTGCCAATGAATTTGGAACTGCGGCTTTCGGTAGAAGACTCACCGAACTCCGCTGGTGTTGCCATTGATATGATCCGTTGCGCCAAAGTTGCAATGGATCGTGGCGTATCTGGCCCGCTAGAAGCACCATCGTCCTTCTTCTGCAAGCACCCCCCTGTGCAATTTACTGATGAAGAAGCGTATCACAATACCGAAAAATTCATCCACAACAGCTAATGGCTAGCTGATCTGACCATGATGATTTAAGATCCCATGGCAATGATAGGCAAAAGCTCTGAAATGAAAACGGATGAACAAACCTATGGAAGGCCTCTTTCAATAGAGGACTTTTCAAACCGGGTTTTAGTGCATCCACTATCAGAACATGTCGTTAAATTGGCGTTGCGACTTAAGATCAGCGCCAATGCTGTGTCAGTTGCTGGATTGCTATTTGGTTTGTTAGCCGGATGGTTTTATTTCAAACAAGGTAATGCAATTTTTGCAGTGACCGGATTTGCTGCTATGTTTGCGTGGCATGTTCTAGATGGTGCCGATGGCAAAATTGCCCGCGCCACGCAGACCACAAGCTCTTTGGGCCGGATTATTGATGGCCTGTGCGACCATCTAGTATTTGGTAGTGTTTATTTCGGATTTGTCTTTTACCTATTGTCGCAAGGGCACTCTTACACTGTTTGGTTATTGGCCATTGGTGCGGCCCTAAGCCATGCCTTACAGTCCGCTTCATATGAAGAACGCCGGCAAAAATACCATAGGCGCCTTAACGGCCTTGACCGCAAAATCATAGCAGCAGGTCATGTTGAAATTGACGGAAAAAAATCAATCATCGCAGAAGCTTACGACACGGTGCAGCAAATTTCCGTCTCAAAAAACAGCCCATTAGACAATTGGCTAGCACAAACAGACTTAGATCAACAATCACGGCAAGCGGCAGTAAACAAAACTATTCCAATGGTTAAAGCCTGGTCGCTGCTAAATGCCAACAACCGCACTGTAATGTTGCTGGTTTTTGCGCTTGCTGGTCTGCCGCAATGGTTTTTCATCTACGAGATCATTCTACTCAACCTAGTTTTAGCTGCCCTGCTATTTGCGGAGTACCGAACAGAAAAGGTTTTTGTCCAACAACAAAGTGGCGATGAATCTCAGGCTAGAAACTGATGGCTGGTATAAATGACGTCCATGACATTGTACAAGGCGCCAAGGCTTTGTTATTTGGGTTTGGCGGCAGAATGGCTGCCCGTATTATACTTATAGTTATTGCCAGTAGGCAGTTTGGCCCAGCCGAATTCGGCATTTTAGGTCAAACAGCAGCTCTCGCAGAAATCGCCGCAGCCCTTGGAGTACTTGGCTTAAAACGCAGCCTGCTCGATATGCTAAGTTACAATGCGGAAAACGGAATCTCCATTGAACAAAGAATTACCGAAGCCATAATTGTGGTACTAGTTGTCAGCTTCGCAATTGCGACAGGCTTATTGTTGTATTGGTCGCATTTTTTTCCTGAGCAGGCTCATTTACTGCCACTATTGTTTATAGCGGTCCCAGCCATTGCATTTACCGAAGTTGCTTTAACTGCGATCAAGTACAAGCGGATCGTTAAATGGGATGTCTGGTCACGGGGGTTTACAGAGCCTTGGGGGTTTTTAGCCCTGACCTTATTAATGCTGGGCCTGGGCATCATCCAAGGAGGCCTGGTGATTGCTTATGTGGGTTCAGTTTGCATTGCCGCTATTACCGTGAGCATTGGTTTGGTGCGTTGTTATGGGCTGGCACCATTATTGCTCTCTAAGCCAAATTTATTGAACTGCTTGCGTATTCCTAAACAGAGCATACCGGTTGGAATAACTGATATGGGAGTTTTGATGTTAAGGCGGGTAGACGTTTTGGTGTTAGCAATGTTTGTTCCAGCCTCCAGTGTCGGGCTTTATTATATGGTTCAGCAATTGGCGACCGTGCCGCAAAAAGTAAATGCATTGTTTGAACCAATGGTCTCCCCGGTAATTGCCCGGCTGCACAATCGTTTTGAGGTCAGCAAGATCAGGGATAATTTAATTGGCATTTGCCGGTGGGTGTTTATTATCCAACTAGGCATAACTATCCCAATGGTTATCTATGGCGATTTGCTGCTCTCCTTATTCAATCCGGTGTTTGTAACCGGCGGATTGGTGTTAGCTATTATCCTACTTGCCGAAGTGATTGACGGCACATTTATTACCCTTGAAACACCTTTGCTTTTTTCAAACCCAATGATCCCCCCTGCCCTTATTATCCTTACGATAATAGTTGAAATTACACTAATCGCCTTATTTTCGAAACTTTGGGGTGTAGAAGGAGCCGCCATCGGATTCTTAGTTGCTTTAAGCACTTTAGCTGCCGGGAGAATATTGTTTTTATCGACAAAACTGCAAATTCAAGTTGTCAATTCCAGCTATATCCTGCCCTTTATATTTGGAGCGATGATGATGACAACTTTAGCCGTTGCACGAATTTATATTCCTTTGAACTGGACTTGGATTTCGGCAATAATTGTTCTTTTTTCACTGCTTTGCTACAGTCTCCTGATCAGAAAATTTTCCTTAACAAAATCAGATAAAATTTTACTTAGAGCATTACGGCAAAGACAACAAAGAAAGAAAAATACAAAAGGTATTTCACCATGACCCAAGTCATAACCATAACCATCATATCTGGTGCCTCATGTTAAAGTCAGCAGCAAAGTCTTGGGCAGCGATAATCTGCAAGCATTCGTTTGCAATTTTATTTGGCGCTATAATTGTAAGCGTCATTGCCTTTGGTGAAGCAAGAAATATTTCGGTTTCCACCAGATTAGAAGCGCTAATGCCCCAAGGGGTGGGAAGTGTGAAAACCTTAAACAAAGCATTAAATAAAACAGGAAGCTTTGCCTCAATTCAAATCGTTGCTCACTCCAGCGATAAAGAAACTACAATGCAGTTTATCAAAGATGCAAAGGCAAAAGTTGATCAATTCGACTGGGTGGAAACCAGCCAGTATTATGAAGATATTGAAGTGTTGGAATCTCATAAGCTATTGCTGCTTAGCTTGGATGAACTGCTAGATATGGAAGCAGAAGTTGATGCCGCATATCCGAATTTAATTGCACAAGCCATCTCTGAAGAACTTGGTACTGGCGTCAAGTTAACCTTGCGCAATGAGAACATGACAGGAGATTCAAAAACTGAAATAAAATCACGATTTCTTGATCAATTCTCCACTGAAACTGAAGCACCGCCAAAGGTAAAACACAATTTTGTCTCCGAAGATGGACTAACGGCTGTTTTAGTAGTCTGGCCCAAGTCAGGACTTGATTCTCTAACTGATTCCAAACAAATGGTAGATGATTCTAATCGCTTAATTTCCGAACTTTCCCCTCAATCCTATGGTAATGAGATGAATGTTGGGGTTGCTGGTCGCATTGCCAATAAAGTAGCTCAATTCGACTCCATTGTCAGCGATTTGAAACTAGGTCTTTTGGGGTCAATTTCACTAATCACGGTTCTGATTATCTTTTCATTTCGTTCATTGGTTGCCATCCCAGCTATTTTTATTCCACTAATAACCGGCATTTTATGGGCGATGGGAATGACCGCCCTGGTTGTTGGCGGACTGAATTTAATCACAATCTTTTTGACCTTGATTCTGTTTGGACTGGGCATCGACTTTGGCATCCATAACTTTAGCCGCTATCGCGAAGAAAGACGCAGTGGCAAAACTATTGAACAAGCAACAGAAATAATGATCACCAGCACCGGCTCTGCTTCACTGATTGCTGCTTTAACCACTTCGGCCGGTTTTTTCGCCCTAATGCTAACAGATTTCCGAGCCTTTACCGAGTTTGGTTTTATTGCCGGAAGCGGCGTTTTGTTGATTTTTGTATCCATGTACACCGTATTTCCGGCCTTAGTTATTGTTTTGGAAAAAACCGGACTATGGGATACAAGTAAATCCGGTGGGCACCTACTAAAAGCGCAAAGCCACCCCCGCCCAGCTCGCAAAAATCGTCGAAAAATGGTGTTCGTAGCTACTGCCGTTTTGATTGCATTTTCAGTATTCTTTGCCCCGAAAATTGCCTTTGAGAGAAACTTTAAGAACCTTGAAGCCCGTCAGCCTATTTCACTGCAACTAGCCAACGAACAGGTGCGAGAAGTATTCCCAGACGGACATGACCGAGCAATTCTCGTTGTTCCTACATTCGAAGAATTACAAAAACTGGATGCTTATTTTAAGAACAAAATTGCTACCGATACGCAAACCCCTACGATTAAGAAAGTGACCTCACTGCTCGATTTCATCCCTGACCAACAAGATCAGAAAAAACGCCTAGAAGTAATAAATCGTCTGGAAAAAAGGGCAATTACACTGCGCGGGCTTACTCCTGGCAAGTTTCAGACAATTGAACGTTATTTATCGATTGAAGACTTGAACGTCGCCGACCTTCCTCCAACTTTGCGAAGAGTTTATATAGGAGTTGATGATGAACCTGGTTATTTGATGTATATTTATAACTCAGTCTCAATGAACGATAGCGCCGTCGCCCGCCTGTTTTACGATGATGCAGCACTAATTACCGTCGGCGACAACCAATATAGCAGCGCCTCAGAGGCCTTTGTTTTTGTGGAAATGCTGGCTCTAATGAAAGCTGATGCAGTAAAAGCAATCTTATTGGTGATGCTAGCAACGGCAGTGCTGGTTTTTATATTCATCCGTTCGATTATAGGCTCTTTGATCGTACTGACGCCGCCGATCATGGGCGTATTGGTAACCATCGGCTTTATGGGCGCATTTGGCCCCAAACTGTCCATTATGAACATGGTGATCCTGCCCTCATTAATTGGCCTTTCAGTTGATAACGCCATTCACATCTTTCACCGCTACAGACTAGCTGGTGCCAGCGCCGACATCGCCCAGATCATGAACAGCACTGGACGAGCTGCTATACTTACCACGTTAACAACATTGCTTGGCTTTGGCGGTATGATTACTGCATCCATGGGCGGACTTCGCTCAATGGGGTTACTGGCGATTATTGGCTTCACCGCATGTCTGGTTATGACTTGGACCTTATTGCCGGTACTGCTCGAAACTTTTGGCAAATATATTCGCAAGGACAAATTGGCATGAGCCATATCAAAGACTGCCTAATAGTTGCTGCCGGCCAAGGCACCCGCATTAAAGGCTTGGGCGATAGCAAGCCCTTGATTGAACTAGATGGTACTCCCCTAATTGAACACGCAATGCGAAGCGCACACGAGGCCGGGGTGCAAAACTTTGTGGTAATAACCGGATATCAGGCAGATCGGCTTTGCCTGTTCCTAGATCAGCTTGCAACGCGCACTAATTGGTCTATTGCAACCCAGTTCAACCCGGAATTCCTGTCAGAAAACGGCTTATCCGTATTAGCTGGTGAACCACATTTAGACGGCGAGTTCTATCTGGCGATGTGCGATCATGTGGTTGAGCCTTCTTTATACCGACAACTAGCGCAAGCTGAACTGCCTACGGGGGCTGTTGGGTTGGGTGTTGATCACCGTCTTGATAACCCAATGGTTGATATTGATGATGTAACTAAAGTGCAATTAAGTCAGGAGTTTATCTCACACATCGGCAAAACCTTAACCCAATATAGCGCATTTGATACCGGCATTTTTCGCGCTAGCCCTTCCTTATTTGCAGCAATCCAAACCAGTCGTGACCGTACGGGTGATTGTAGCATTTCCGGTGGAATGGAATTACTTGCCAGCCAGAAGCTAGCCATCGGTATAAACACAAAGAACGCCGACTGGATCGATGTTGACAGTGTTGAAATGCACAAAATCGCCACTAAATGGTTGCAAAAAAAAGCAGTTAACCGAACTAACGCTTAGAAACACAACTAATTACTTAACTTTGATACTTGCTATTTCCATGTTCATTGGCTCAATTGGACAAGGAGGGTTTTGGTATGAAACTGATATGGTTTATATTGCTGTTTGTTGCGGTTTTTGCTGGTGTATGGTGGGTCAAATCCACACCCCCTGATTTTATCAAAATTGCACCCGCATTCGAATTGAGTAAGTCATCACCCGAACTTGCCGACGTTACTGCACCTTCAGATGAGATCGCTACTTCTTTTAAGCGCATTGCTCCAAACTTGCCCGGCTATGATGAAGTTATTTTATTTGAAGACCAGAACTTGGCATTAGCCACAGCCATTGACGGCTGGTTTTGGCAAATTGACCTGAATACCGGAGATGCAAGCCGGTTTATTGATGCTCCATTAATGCCGGCTGGCGCTCGTAGGGCACCTAACAATACAAATATCATTTATTTCTGCTCATCATTTTTGTACGGAGAAACCTACCCAAATGGTGAACGAGTAGGGTTATACCAATTGGATCTGCTAAATAAGCAAATTAGTCCTCTGGTTTTAGAAGTACCAATAGTTTCAGGAATTGGCGGCGAGCAAGAAGTCTATGCCCAAGGCACTGGCCCCAAATTGAGCGCACCGCTAACTGCCAGCAAAACTTCACGACCGTTAGCATTTTGCAATGATTTGGATGTCAGCCAAGATGGTAAACGCATATATTTCACCGAACCATTTTCCTATGAAAACGCCAGCATGGGCGGGGCTGGCACCTATCGCGAAGCAGTTTCTTTGGGTCAAAACGGGTTGGTCTGGAGCTATGATTTTGCAACGAATGAAGTGTCACTGGTTTCACAAAACTTTACGTTCCCTGATGGAATTTTGGTGGAAACTGATAGCCAAGGTAATGATCAAAGCCTGTTAGTTGCTGAAACCGTCAAATTCCAAATCCAACGTATGTTCCTGACCGGTAAACTGGCCGGTCAAAGTAAAATTGTTCAGAAAAACCTGCCAGCAATGCCAGATGGTCTAGATCGTGATGCAGAGGGCCGGATCTGGATAGGAATGATCAAACAACGCTCAGGTGCAATAGATTGGATCCATAAAAACCCATGGATAAAGCCGTTTTTATTGCGACTTCCCGATACCATGATGCCGGTTTCGCGTGAAACCAGCTATATGGCTTTAAGCGCAAGTGGCGAAGAAATATTATTTTACTCGGCTCATGATGGTTCTGTCCTGACTGAAATTTCGGTGATAATCCCAGGCCCAGATCAATTATATGTGGCCACGGTTGGCCATGACAGCAAAGGCCTGTATTCGGTGCCCTATCCAAAAAATATGCAAAACCAGAAACAAAAGGGACAGAAAAAACCTATTCTTTAGCAGTTTCCACGAGAAGTCCGGCTGGCAACAAGAAAGACCAGCACTAAAAAATCAATATTCCAATTGTAATTAGTTCCATAGAAAATCCCTCCTTTAAGAGACGTTGCCCCAGCACGTCTGTCAAACCGTGGAAATACTTATAGCTGCTCTAATAAGAACTCCGCAGAGGAAACGCGAAATTCGCCCGGTTCTTCTATGTTGATATGGGCAACTACACCATCTTTTACAAGCATGGAGAACCTTTGACCCCGCACTCCCATACCAAAAGCCGAGCCATCAAAATCAAGCCCCAGCGCTTTAACAAAGTCACCATTGCCATCGGCCAGCATTTGAATGTCACCAATAGTCCCCTGCTGTTTTTCCCAAGCGTGCAACACAAACACATCGTTGACTGACGTACAGACAATCAAGTCTACGCCTTTAGCCTGCAAAGCCCCTGCATGCTCTTTATATCCTGGCAAGTGCTGCGCGCTGCACGTTGGGGTGAAAGCTCCGGGCAATGAAAATAGCGCTACGGTTTTTCCCTTAAATACATCCGTTGTAGTTAGCGGACTTGGCCCGTTTTTCGTCATTGTCATGAATTGTGTCTCGGGAAGCTGATCCCCCGGTTGAATGGTCATCTGATTCTCCTTAATGTTTAGGATCAGTATAAACAAGAATTCGCATAAAACCTGATAAATCTGCAAAGGTCTTGCCGAGTTGCTAGTTTTGCTTACACTGCTTCTGTGAGCAAAACTAAAGGCTATCTTGCAGGTAAAATGTTGATTGCCGCGCCGGGCATGGGAGACCCTCGCTTTGCGCGTACATTGCTTTTCATCTGCGCCCATGATGCTGAACATGCCATTGGCTTAGTGGTTAATCAGCCCATGCATGCATTACGATTCCCAGCACTTCTGCGCCAGCTCAATCTAAAACCAACCGCCGCTCCAACACCTGATTACCCCGTTTTAAGCGGTGGCCCGGTAGAACCAGAGCGCGGATTTGTATTGCATTCCCTAGATTATAATAAGCCAGATGAAACTTTAGAAATTTGCTCACAATTAGGCATGTCTGCATCTACTGAAATTTTACTGGCAATGGCTTCAAATTCACCGCCAAAACAGCATTTATTGGCACTTGGAATTTCAAGCTGGGGTTCGGGGCAAATTGAAGAAGAAATAAAAGCCAACGCTTGGTTAATATGCGAAACTGACAATAATTTATTGTTTGATCACGCTTTTGAAAGCAAATGGCAGCGCGCCATGAATAAAATAGGCGTCGATCCCGATAGGTTTTCAGATATAGCCGGACACGCTTAAAACAGCCTTGGAAAAACTACTAGCTCCTTCTGCCCTCTGCATTGATAATTTTAACGACAGCAAAACCCCCGGCAGTAAAGTTATTTCCCGCTGTAGCTTCTTACAACTAATTACAAACAAACCCATGTTTCACTGGTTTTTTACGATGATTCACCATGTCAAAGGGCAATAGCAGACATTAAACGTCCGCGTTAAGCCCCATTATAGCAAACTCAACCTTCTTGCGGACGTTTTGAACTTATCCCCGCTTATGTAGGGTCAGTTAGGGTATTTAAGGGTGCTTTTAGGGTAGGTTAAGGGACAAGGAGGCTTTTTGTACTGTGAACATATGGTGCAAGAAGGGTGTTCGAGGGTAGGGGGTTTAAGGGTCAGTGACCCTTCTTTGACCTCGCGGCAGTTCGTTACACTCACGCCTCCGGTAGGGCGGCGAACGATCGCCGAGGCGCAGTCGCACCTAGTTTCTAGCGTATAATATTCGTCCTAACGCTGCGCTTTTGTTTGACCTCGCGGCGAAGCACTTCGTGCCGCCTCCGACAGGCGGAGTCTTTTAATGTTCTAACGCTTCGCTGCTTGAGAACGGAACCGGGCGGCGGGCGGTCGCCCTTGCCAACCCAAGAGGGTTGGTTGTTTACCTGTCCTATCGCTGCGCTGTTTGAGGACTCTTTGCCTGTCCTATCGCTTAGTTGTTATTCTTGCAAACAACACATGATCAGCCCAAATATCATTTATCTTCAAATATTCTCTTGCCAGCCCCTCTTCCTTAAAATTACATTTTTCCAGTAATTTTCTTGAGGCCAGATTATGTGGCAAGCAAGCTGCTTCTAAGCGGTGCAATCGTAATTCATCAAAACAAAAATTTGCGACCGCCTCCACTGCATCATGGGTATAGCCTTGACGTTGAAATGGCTTTCCAACCCAATACCCTAGCGATGCTGACTGAGCGACACCAAGACGCACATTAGATAAATTACAGCCGCCAACCAATTGGTCGTCACAAGTACGAAAAACTAAAAAAGCATATGCCAGTGAACGCAACCGGTCTTCATGATGCCGTCGAACCCGCCGTTTATACGCAGAGTGAGTTAGCTCATCCTTGGCCCATTTCGGCTCCCAAGGGTGTAGAAAATTTTGGCTATTTGCTCGCAGTCTGAGCCATTGATCATAATCGGCTATTTGTGGCGGGCGCAGACAAACCTGTCCAAAGCGCAACTCATCACCACCATCGGCGTAATCAGATCTAAACAAAGCCAAAACTAACTCCCTAGCCTGAGTTTTATGAACTGCGATTTGAATCTAAGCATAAGTCTCTACTTGGAGCCAAAACGCAAACGGCCATTCTTTTTATGCCATAATAAATAAATCACCAGTAAAACCAATGCCAAACCAAACCATGTTAACGCATAATCCAGATGATTATTAACCGGAGTTGGAGGCAATCCTGTAGGTACTGGCCATTGTGAAACTGTGTCGGGTTTGATTAAATCCAGCGTAAACTTTGGTTCAAACTTGCCGTTAAAACCCATATCAGCAGCGATCATTGGTAAATCACGCCAAAACCATAGACCGCTTTTAATATCCGCGTCCGGGATCATCAAACGCTTTTTCCCAACTGGACGCAGCAGGCCGGTTATTTGCACTGTGCCCAATGGCGACGGTGATACTTCATCGCTCAACCTGTCTGGGACAAAACCGCGAACCACAAAGAATACCTGATCCAATTCAGTTTTAAAAAGACTGATATAATAAGAGCCCGGCAAACCATCACGCAAAGCATACAGCCGGCGGAAGCCAAAATCTTGAAGATACTGCCCCTCAACTTTTACCTTTTTCCACGCAACATCAGAGTTAAGTTTTGGATCATCTGCCAATAATACTGGCAATGAAATCGCAGGAGCTGCATTGCTGATTTCAAATTTCTCGATCAAGTCTAACTTCCACTGCATCCGCTGTAATTGCCATGTGCCAAGGGTCACAAGAATAAGCAAAGCAGGGAACAATAACACTGTCATCCACAATGCTGGACGAAACTGGATCATTTTTGATCACCTTCCTCAGGCTCAAATGTATCAAGCACACCTGGTCGTGCATCATGTTTATACATCAACCCATACCACAATCCCCGAAAAGGGCGCAGCAAGGCAAGAACTAGCATGGTTGTAAGCGGCAACCATAACATCGCATGAACCCAAACTGGTGGTCGAAATATAAGCTCGACCGCCAGCACAGGAAAAATAATTAACATGCCAGCAATGGTCATCACCAAAACTGCCGGGCCATCACCGGCATCATCTTCGCTAAAGCAATGACCACAGCTATCGCAAGATTCCGCAAATTTCAGATAACCAGCAAACAATTTGCCCTCACCGCAGTGTGGGCATTTTGCTAAAAAACCCCGAGCTACAGGAGAGCTTATTTTCACCCGGCATAGACCACATAAACAAACACAAACAGAAACAACCATACCACATCGACGAAGTGCCAATACCAAGCGGCAGCCTCAAGACCAAAGTGTTGCTTGGGAGTAAATGATCCAGCTAGCAAGCGAAACAGGCAAACTGCTAAAAAGATGGTGCCAATAATCACGTGAGCGCCATGAAACCCGGTGGCCATAAAGAAGGTCGCACCATACAGATTTCCAGAAAATGCAAACCCGGCCTCGGCATATTCAATCGCTTGCAATGTAGTAAATGACAGACCAAGCAATACGGTCAGCAACAGGCCGATTTTGGCACCTTTGCGATCACCATGAACCAAAGCATGATGCGCCCATGTTACAGTTGTCCCGGATAATAATAGGATCAAAGTATTTGCCAGTGGCAGGTGCCAAGGATTAAAAGTTTCAACACCTGCTGGCGGCCAAACACCGGCATTACGGGCTTCAGTGAACATTGCTCCTTCAAAAAACATCCAGAACCAAGCAACAAAGAACATAACCTCCGACATGATAAATAAAACCATGCCATAGCGCATAGCTATATCCACCACCGGAGTATGATCGCCTTTAGTCCCTTCGCGGATCACATCAGACCACCAGCCAAACATCGTGACCAGAACACCTAAAAAACCCAATATCATCAAATATGGCGATCCTTCTGGGATTCCAAAAATCCCGGCCATATATGCCACACCACCAAAGGTCAGCACGAATGCAGAAACAGCGCCGACAATCGGCCAAGGACTTGGATTAACGATGTGATAATCGTGTTCAACTGCGTGATCTGACATGGGTTACCCCTCAAATTTGCAAACGGTTTATCCGCTTACGATAACATTTAGCCTGCCTGCGCAGGTTGCGGCAACGCGCCGCGAATAACTCCAAAAACTATTGGAGTGAAATTTCTTTGCTTCCGCCTTGATCTACACGGGCTGAAACAGATGTAGGATTCTTTTTTTCGAAAAAAGTGTAAGACAACGTTAAAGTAGTCACATCATCTAAGTGCCAATCCCCGGCAATTTCAGGATCCACATAATATAGCACCGGCATGATAGCTGTTTCACCAGGCTCCAGCACTTGTTCAGTAAAACAAAAACAATCTAGTTTCACAAAATAAGGCGCTGCTTTTAGTGGTGTAATGTTAAATGTCGCAGTACCGACCAGCGTCTTATCCGACAAGTTCGTAGCCTGATAATAGGCCATAACACTTTCACCAATTTTTGTAGATTGATCCAATTGCACAGGGCGAAATTTCCACGCCAGTTTTGGGTCAACATTCGCATCAAAACGAACTTTCATTGTCCGTGACAAAACTTCGCTAGCGGCAATTTCAGAAATTTTCGGCGTTCCGCCAAAACCGGTAACCTGACAGAATAACTTATACAGCGGCACCGAGGCATAAGCCAAACCCACCATACCCAAAACCAAGCCGCCAAGAAGAAATACTGAACGCAGGTTTTTAGTTTGATTCTTATCTTCAGATGCCACCGCTTACGGCCCCCTGCACAAGTTTGAAATACGTCACTAGAAATACAATTACCACAAAGGCAGACAGCCCGATTCCAATAGCAGCCGATCGGCGCTTTTGGGTTTTCTTTTGCTCTTCAGTAGGCAAAATACCATCATCCATCAAATCAACCCTCCCAGAAATTTAAGTGGAAATTTGAAATACAGACCTGCGCCATGCTCAACCAACAATGCGGCAAACAGCGAAAACAGATAAAAAATGGAAAAAGCAAATAAATCTCGCGCCGCACGATCGCCTTTGACCACCTCATACAAATGTTCTTTGGATTGACCACGCTCTGAACCAGCAAGGGAAAAGAACACCCGGCCAGCTAAAACCAAAAACAAGCCACCGGCACCAATTGATACCACAGCATATATAAGCCCACCTAGACCTGTTACCACTGGCAGGATCCCGGTAATGCTGACCAATACTGAATAGATCATAATTTGCCGTCTCGTTACAGCCGCACCCTTAACTACAGGCAGCATCGGTACACCAGCAGCCGCATAATCGCCGCGTTTATACAGCGCCAAAGCCCAGAAATGCGGCGGCGTCCACAACATAATAATCGCAAACATCAAAAAGGCATTTATATCAACACCGCCGGTTGCAACTGCCCACCCGATCATTGGTGGAAAGGCACCAGCAGCGCCGCCAATAACAATGTTTTGCGGTGTCCGGCGCTTTAGGCCCATCGAATAGATCACAACATAAAAGAATATAGTGAAGGCCAGAAAAGCGGCAGCAAATGTGTTAGCGGCAGCTCCCAACAGAAATACGGCTACAATTGATAAAAACAAACCAAAGGAAAGCGCATCAGAGGCACGCAATTTACCTGCTGGAATAGGACGACGACGGGTACGACTCATCTTGGCGTCAATATCGGCATCAAACCACATATTTAGCGCACCAGCAGCACCAGCACCCAGCGCTATCGCAAAAACTGCAATAGCACCTAATACCGGATGCACAGAACCAGGAGCAGCTACCATACCGGCCAAAGCGGTAAACACCACCAAAGACATCACTCGTGGCTTTAGCAAGGCTACGAAATCTGCTGTCGAAGCCGGTGGCAATTCCAATACCTCAGATGAACCAATATCGGTCATAATTTAGTCATCCAACCCAATCATTTCACGCGAGGCAATTTCTCAAATGTGTGAAATGGTGGAGGTGATGAAACAGTCCACTCCAGCGTAGTTGCACCTTCGCCCCACGGATTATTCACACCTTTGCGCTTTCTTAGGAATGCTTCAACCAATACGCAGACAAAGAAGAAAGCAGCAACAGCCGTAATAAGCGTACCAATAGACGATACATGGTTCCAGAAAGCATAAGCGTCATTATAATCAGGAATCCGCCGCTGCATGCCGTTTAGACCTAAGAAATGTTGTGGGAAGAAGGTTAAATTCACGCCAACAAACGTCAGCCAGAAATGAGTTTTGCCCAGGAACTCATTGTACTTATAGCCACTCATTTTCTCAAACCAGTAATAAAAGCCCGCAAAAATCCCAAACACAGCACCCAAGCTCAAAGTATAATGGAAATGCGCAACCACATAATAAGTATCATGCACCGCAATATCCATCCCGGCATTGGCCAACAGAACTCCGGTAACTCCACCGGTAGTAAACAAGAAAATCAACCCCATCGCCCACAACATCGGTGTTTCAAAAGTCAACGAACCTCCCCACATAGTGGCCAGCCAAGAGAATATCTTAATACCCGTAGGCACGGCAATAACCATAGTCGCAGCGGTGAAATACGCTTTTAAATCCACAGGCATACCAACTGTGTACATGTGGTGCGCCCACACGATAAACCCAACAAATCCAATCGCTATCATCGCATAAGCCATACCTAGATAACCAAAGATAGGCTTGCGAGAGAATGTCGAAATGATTTGGCTGATAATACCAAAAGCCGGCAAGATCATAATATACACTTCAGGGTGACCAAAGAACCAGAACAAGTGCTGGAACATCACCGGATCACCGCCACCTGATGGATCAAAAAACGTGGTTCCAAAATTGCGATCAGTTAGCAACATGGTAATTGCGCCAGCTAGAACCGGAAGCGAAAGCAACAGCAAAAATGCAGTAACCAGCATTGACCAAACAAATAGTGGCATTTTGTGCAAGGTCATACCCGGCGCCCGCATATTCAAAATGGTGGTAATGAAGTTAATTGCGCCCAGAATAGAACTGATACCAGCCAAATGCAGAGAGAAAATAGCCAAATCCATACTCGGCCCTGGATGCCCCGCAGTCGAAGATAACGGCGGATACGCAGTCCAGCCACCGCCAAAGCCATTGGCACCAGCAGCTCCTGGCACAAACAGAGACAGCACAATTAATATCAGCGCAAAAAACCATAGCCAAAACGAGATGTTATTCATCCGTGGAAACGCCATATCTGGCGCTCCTACCATCAAGGGCACGAACCAGTTACCAAATCCGGCAATAATTACTGGCATCACAAAGAAAAACACCATTACTAGTCCGTGAGCAGTAATAAACACGTTAAACAACTGCTCGGAACTAAAAATATCTAAACCAGGCTGAGCCAGCTCAAGGCGCATAGCCCAAGACAAAACTGCCCCGACAAGACCGCCTAAAAATCCGAAAATCAGATAGAGCGTACCTATATCCTTGTGATTGGTTGCAAACAGCCAGCGGGACACAAAGCCCGGCTTGTGATCGTGAACTGCAGATTGGGTTGCGTCAGACATTATCTACCCCTTAAAATCAATTGGCCGCAGCAAATTGAACATTGTTCAATTGCTGCACTTGCGCGTAATCAGCCTGAGTTTTTAGCAACCAGGCATCGAATTCATCTTGCGGCAATACATTCACTTCAATCGGCATGAACCCATGACGGGCGCCACATAGCTCGGAGCATTGGCCGAAATAAATCCCCGGCTCATCAACTTTGAACCATATTTCATTCAACTTCCCAGGTACGGCATCAATCTTCACCCCAAATGCCGGAACGGCAAATGCATGAAGAACATCAGCAGCAGTAACTACAACTCGAACTACTTTGCCTGCAGGAACCACCATCGGATTATCCACACCGAGCAATCGGGGCTTGCCAGCGGCAGCAGCAGCCTCATCATCAAGCATAATTGACGAATATGTGACTGTCTTGTTTGGATCACCAGCAGGATCAGTATACTCATAATCCCAATACCACTGATACCCTGTGGCTTTGATGGTAATATCAGAAGGCGGGATCACATCTTGTTTGTATAAAAGCGGAAAAGAGTAAAACGAAATGAACACCAAAATCAAAACAGGAATTAAAGTCCATATGACTTCGAGTTTGGTGTTATGAGAAAACTTACTAGGAACAGGATTCGCCTTTGCATTAAAGCGAAGCACAATATAAATCATCAGCCCCAGCACAAGCAAAACAACACCAACCATTATCGGCATTAAAATCACATTGTGAAAAAAGTGAATTTGTTCCGCCACTTCAGTGGCCGCATGTTGAAACCCAATAGCCTTATCCGTAGGCCCATGTTGCTTCAACTGCGCCAGCGCTGGGCCAGCAAACAGACTGCCTAGCGCTATTGCGCCTAAAATCGACCGAGTTCGCATTATTTCCCCTCAATTTTAATTCCTGCCCGAATTAACCTTCGAACATTTTGTAACGCAAGGTAATACTGCAGACAAAATGTCGCAGAATCCAGCACCCTCACATTGGATCGTTGTTGCAATTTTACCGGCTAAAAAGCAAGCAGATTTTGCAAATAAATATACAGCATCTTAAAAAAAATCGCATTTTGTGGTAAGCTATGGTATTTTGTGGTGGATAGTGTCAGCACTTGGCAATGTTGGCGCCTATTTATTGTAATATCCACTTAACTTAAAACACAGGACCTATTTATAACAAACGGGGAATATAGAATATGATGAATTTCAGAAAAACACTGCTAATTTTTGGTGTGATTGCAGTTGGCGGAATACTTGCCAGCCCATCTTATTCCAGCTCCATAGTAATAGGCGAAGGGTTGGGCGCCTCTTGTTATCAAGAAGCAAAAAGCAGGCGTAGTGGTAGAAATGCCATTGAGATCTGTGATTTAGCGCTAAAAAATGGCATATTAAAACGAACTGACATTGCCTCAACCTATGTCAATCGCGGTATTGTTCGCTCGTTAAGTGGCGATCAAGAAGGCGCGATTGCTGATTATAATCAGGCTTTAAAGATAAACCCTGAATTGGCCGAGGCCTTTGCGAATCGTGGAGCCGCATACATAAGGCAAACAGAATACTCCAAAGCACTTGCCGAATTAGATCAAGCTTTAGCGATGGATTTGGAACAACCCGGCAATGTTTATTTTAACCGTGCTATTTTGTATGAGCATTTTGGCAATTTATCTCAAGCTTATCTTGATTACGTCAAAGCCTCAGAATTGCGACCCGACTGGCAGCTCCCAAAAATTGAACTTGCAAGATTTGTTGTAAAATCTGATTGAGAACTTTTGCTATGCGGGCTAAGCCACCGTATGACAAAAATTCAAAATCCGTTCACCGATACCGAGCTTTCTCTTGAGATTGCCCAATCTGAAACCGAACAGGCCTTAACCGGCGCTGATGATGGCGAACTATATGTAGAGCAAAGCGCTTCAGAAAGCTTTAACTTTGACGATGGGCGCTTAAAAAATGCATCCTATGATGCCAGTCGAGGATTTGGTTTGCGCCGGGTTATCGGCGAGACTAGCGGCTTTGCCCACTCAACCAAGATGACACCCGCAGCATTGCGCCGCGCCGCATTAGCTGTACGCGGAGCTGATCGAGGCCGCACCGGAGTTTGGGCCGATAACCCGCAACGAACCAATCAACGATTATATGGTGACTTTGACCCGACTTTATCTCCGGATTTTGCCACAAAATCATCTTTACTTCAAGAAATTGACGCTTATTTACGAGCTGCCGACCCTAGAGTCATTCAAGTATCGGCCTCTCTTGCCGCTGAACAATCCACCGTCACCATTTTACGCCCGGGAATGGATCCTATCTTTGATTCGCGCCCGCTAGTACGAATCGGAATTTCGGTTACAGTCGAGCAAAATGGACGCCGCGAGAACGGCTATACTGGTGCCGGAGGCCGCACAACTTATGAACAATGGATCCATAGCGCCAATTGGAAGATCATGGCTGACGAGGCTTTGCGTCAAGCCTTAATAAATCTGGAGTCCATTGATATTTCCGGCGGTGAAATGGATGTAGTTCTCGGCCCCGGTTGGCCGGGAATTTTATTCCACGAAGCAGTAGGACACGGATTAGAGGGCGACTTTAATCGCAAAGGCGAAAGCGCCTTTAGTGGTAAAATTGGCGAACGGGTTGCAGCCCCCGGTGTTACTTTGGTTGATGATGGCACAATGCACGAACGCCGCGGATCATTAAGTGTCGATGACGAAGGCACCCCAACTAGGCGAACCGTGTTAATAGAAGACGGTATACTAAAGGGTTATATGCAAGATCGGCAAAACGCCCGACTAATGGGCGTAAAAGCCACTGGAAATGGCCGGCGGGAAAGTTTCGCCTGCCCGCCAATGCCCAGAATGACCAATACTGTTATGGAAAATGGACATCATGATCCAGCAGAAATTCTGGCCTCTTTGAAGGACGGCCTTTATGCGGTCAACTTTGGTGGCGGCCAAGTAGATATAACTTCTGGCAAGTTTGTCTTTCAATGCACCCTCGCTTATCTGGTGAAAGATGGCAAAATTGGCGCACCTGTGAAAGGCGCAACCTTAATTGGCGATGGCCCGACTGCGCTTACTAAAATCTCAATGATCGGCAATGATCTGGCCCTTGATCCCGGTGTCGGGGTTTGCGGCAAAGCTGGACAAGGGGTTCCTGTAGGAGTTGGCCAACCAACATTAAAAATTGGCGGACTAACTGTTGGCGGCGCCGGTTGAAAACTTGACCACATTACACCCCTCACCCCAACCCTCTCCCGGATGAGAGATGGAGGATTTTGGTTGTTATCTCGACTCCCGTCCTAAAATAGCGAAGCGGTAGCGCACCCAAAATACATCCGTTTCCAAATGGTTTGTTAACCCTCTACCTGTTTGATAGAAAACCTTTTTCTGGATTTGGAAGTAAGTACATGATTGATCGTTTGGTTAGAAATTATGCTCTATTGTTTTTTAGCTTAGCTGCGCTTGGCGGCTGCGCTTCTGTTGGTGAGCAGGTCAGAAATGTCATGGCCATTCCATCAGCACTAACTTCTCCCACCTCTGATCAAATTCCTGAACCAGTTGCTACAAAAAGCCAACAACCAAAGCAGATAACCGATAGCTATTACCACAACGGAGCAGCACAACTTACCATGCTGCAAGCAACTCAGCTCAACAAAGGCAAAGCCAAAAATATTATCCTAATGGTTGGCGATGGCATGGGAATGTCAACGGTGACCGCCGGGCGCATTTATGCCGGTCAAGCTTTAGGTTTAGATGGCGAAAGCCATATTTTGGAGATGGAAAAACTACCATTTACCGCATTTTCACGCACTTACCCGAACGATTCACAAGTCTCAGACTCGGCATCGACTATCACTGCAATGCTCAGCGGCGCCAAAGTGAATTTGCGAACTTTGGGAGTGGACCAAACCGTATCATATGATGATTGCAAGGCCTCTAAAGGCCAGGAGTTACAAAGCTTGTTTGAATTGGCAGAAACTGCAGGAAAGGCCACTGGATTGGTCAGCACGGCTCGCCTCACCCATGCAACACCTGCAGGGGCATATGGGCATGTGGCGAATCGAGGCTGGGAACGTGATGCGGTAATGGGAGAAGAAGCCAGACAAAACGAGTGTAAAGACCTAGCGCAGCAATTGATTGCTTGGCCATATGGCGATGGACTGGAAATCGCTTTAGGCGGCGGCCGGGAAAACTTTTTACCACAGGAACAACAAGACCCTGAATATGAAGGTAAAACCGGAAAACGTAAAGATGGCCGCAATCTAGCCGAAGAGTGGGCGAAGCAAGAACAACGAGACTGGATCTGGAACATCAATCAATTTCAAAATGTTGATTTTACCGGGCCGGAAAAAATACTAGGTCTGTTTGAACCTTCTCACCTTAATTATGAAGCCGACCGGGCAAAAGATAGCGCCGGAGAGCCATCTTTGGCAGAAATGACTAGAGCCGCCATTACTAGGTTACAACAAGATGAAGATGGATTTGTGCTGTTAGTCGAGTCAGGACGAATTGACATGGCTAGCCACGGCAATAATGCAGCAAGAATGGTCAAGGACATGGTTGCCTTTGACGAAGCGGTAAAAATAGCCAGAGAAATGACTAGCTCCGACGAGACCTTGATCATTGTTACCGCCGATCATAGCCACGGCCTTACCATCAATGGTTATCCAAAACGAAACAATCCAATTCTGGGACTAACCATATCCCCTGATGGCGCGCCAATGAAGGGGGCTGATGGCAAAGCCTATACCACATTGCTGTATTCCACCGGCCCCGGATCGAACTATGCCCCTGCAGATCAATATCGAACCATTGTTCCGGGAAAATACTCCCTTAGCTCCGAAGCTAAAGCCGACGATGAATTTAAGGTAAGTCGCCCAGACCCGGCTAAAGACAATACAGAGGCGCTAGACTACCAACAGCAAGCCCTTATTCCATTACGGTTTTCCATGCATACTGGCGAAGACGTGCCGGTCTTTGCCGAAGGGCCTTCTGCTTGGCTAATTCGTGGCGCGATTGAACAAAATACCCTGTTTCACATTATGGCCTATGCCAGTGGGTTAGCCGGGTATGAGCCGCCTGAATAAGTTTCGCTTTATTCACACAACCAATTGGACAAACCCTGATTGGCCAATTCATCGGCTCGTTCATTTCCATCATGTCCCGCATGTCCCTTGACCCAGTGCCATGTCACATCATGGCGCTTAGCTGCAGCTTCCAGCTCCTCCCACAAATCACGGTTTTTCACTGGTTTTTTGGCAGCAGTTTTCCAGCCTCGGCGCTTCCAATTGGGCAACCATTTGGTAATACCATCACGCACATAAGTGCTATCGGTATGCAGATCTACTTTGCACGGTCGCTTTAGCTCATTTAATGCGTTAATCGCCGCCATCATTTCCATCCTGTTATTAGTGGTGTCGTCCTCTCCGCCGCAGATTTCTTTCTCCACATCACCAAAAACTAGCAAAGCTCCCCAACCACCAGGACCGGGATTGCCCCGACAAGCACCATCGGTGAACAAAATAACGTGGTTCTTGCTCATGACTGCAATACCTGTGGCAATTTGAAGGAAATATTCTCAGTAGCAGTGGTTAATGGCACCAAATCAACATCAACTCGCTTGGAAATAGCAACAAGCAATTCTTGAATTAAGCTCTCGGGAGCCGATGCTCCGGCGGTTAACCCGAGCACTTGCACACCTTCTAGTTCGGCCCAATCCAAATCAGCCTTGCTTTCAATAAGACGAGCTGACTTTGCTCCGGATTTGCGTGCAACTTCGACAAGGCGCATAGAATTGGACGAAGAAGTTGCTCCAACAACCAAAACCAGATCGCACTCAGCCGCCATCGCCTTTACCGCTTCTTGCCGATTGGTAGTGGCGTAACATATGTCTTCCTTGTGCGGCTTTGCAATGTCTGGAAACCTTGCGCTCAAAATATCGACGATCTCTTTAGTATCGTCCACCGAAAGCGTGGTTTGAGTAACAAATGCAAGGTTGTGAGGGTCATCGACTTGCAAGTTTTTGGCATCTTCGCAGGTTTCAACCAAAGTAACTGCGCCTTTAGGTAATTGCCCCATTGTGCCTATAACTTCAGGATGCCCGCCATGACCAATTAAAATAATTTGCCGGTTTTTGGCAAAATGTCGCTCCGCTTCCACATGCACTTTTGAGACCAATGGGCAAGTTGCATCCAAATATAGCATTTTGCGCAAATTAGCCTCTGCTGGTACGGATTTTGGCACACCATGCGCTGAAAAAACCACGGGACGGTCATCGGGACATTCGGACAATTCTTCGACAAAGATTGCACCTAAACTCTTTAAATGTTCAACCACATGACGGTTATGTACAATTTCATGGCGCACATAAACCGGAATACCAAACTTTGAAATTGCCTGCTCAACAATTTGAATTGCCCGGTCAACGCCAGCACAAAATCCTCTAGGAGCTGCCAGAATAATTTTCACAAATTTGCCTCACTTGATATTTACTGACAGACAAACCTGTCTTTGTATTGCCGCACGCCGCGCAAAAGGGTACAGCTTCGTTTTCTAACAGAGGTTCTAGCTGGACGGAAGCCTCTGCAAACACTGAAGAAGGTTCGTTTGACCCCATGAAAATTTCTATTCTATTGATAAGTTCTACATTCCTGTTGATTTCAGCATGCCAAAGCGCTCAAAAACTCGCAGGCGTAGTCGGGCAAAATAAACCAAATGAAGGCCCATGCCCACAGGCATTAGTGCTATGGGATGCATCCCGTAAAGTTCAGATAGGCAAACCAGAAACCTATAAGAATGTAGGTTTCACCGGAGAAATACTAGGTGTCCGGTCCTTTTGCACCTATGTAGGAACTAACCCTATTAAGGCAAATTTGGAGATTGATTTTGCCTTTGGCAGAGGTCCCGCCGCCACAGGGTTCGAAGCAGACTACCCTTACTTTGTGGCAATTACTCGGAAAAACAAAGCGATCATCGAAAAAGTAAATTTCGCACAGAAAATTAAATTCAATAAAACAGGTGAAGTTGTGTATGCAACAGAAAAATTTGCGCAAATAACCATACCGCGTAAGCAACAAGACACCAGCGGCGTAAATTTTGAAATTATTGTTGGCTTTGACCTAAACGAAAGTGAACTAGAATTCGCCCGTTCAGGTAAACGTTTCCGCGTCGATGCCGGATCCAGATAGTAATACAGTCATGGCTTCTACTGATTCTATTATCAGGCAATTATCCACCGAAATAGGTGCCGCATTTGCCTCCATATCTTTGCCTTTGGAATTTGGGCAAGTCATTGTCTCCACCCGCAATGACGGCTCCCCGTTTCAGTGCAATGGTTGCATGGCTGCAGCAAAACAAGCCAAACAAAACCCAAGGGCTATAGCCGAACAAATTAAGCAAAAACTTCAAAACAGCTTTTTGCTGGCATCGGTAGAAGTTGCAGGGCCAGGCTTTCTTAACCTCACACCATCCGATGAGTTAATCGCCTCCACAGCCAATCATCTGGCAGATGATTTGCGATCAGGGTCTAGAATTACGAATACGCCACAAAAAATTGTGATTGATTTTGGCGGACCAAATGTTGCCAAGCCAATGCATGTTGGACATTTACGCTCTTCAGTGATCGGCGATGCGTTACAGCGCCTATTACGCTTTTGTGGTCACGAGGTAATCAGCGATATCCATTTGGGCGATTGGGGTCTGCAAATGGGCCAATTGATCACGCAACTTGAAATCGAACAGCCAACCCTGTGTTATTTTGATCCTGACTTTCCCGGGCCGTGGCCACCAGAAGCACCAGTTACAATAGATGATTTATCACGAATGTACCCAGAGGCCTCTGCTGCCAGTAAGTCTGACCCAGATCGCATGGCTAAAGCCCGAGCTGCGACTGCGGAACTGCAATCAGGCCGTGCCGGTTACCGAGCCCTGCTTGATCATTTCATTGCCGTCTCCATTAGCGCGCTTAAAAAAGATTTTGCCGCTTTGGGTGTGCATTTTGACCTGTGGAAAGGCGAAGCTGCCGTTGACCCTCTAATTGGGCCGATGGTCGAACAGTTCAAGCGCGATGGCTATACCGAACTAAGCGATGGGGCGCTGATTATCCGGGTTGCCGAAGAAACTGACAAAAAAGAATTGCCGCCGCTGATTCTAATTTCTAGCGCCGGAGCTGCACTTTATGCCACCACCGACCTTGCCACCATATTAGATCGCCGGGACAACATTGCTCCTGATACTATTTTGTATGTGGTGGATCTGGGTCAATCATCACACTTTGAACAAGTATTTCGTGCCGCGAGTAAAACCGGATTATTTCCCAAAAACTCGCTTGAGCATATCAAATTTGGCACTGTAAACGGTACAGACGGTAAGCGCTTTCGTACCCGTTCAGGAGGCACAATGCGCCTGTCTGATTTATTGACCCAAGCCCATGAGGCCGCGATCACTAAAATGGATGAAGCTGGCATTGGTGAAACCATGTCTGCAGGAGAGCGAGAAGAAATTGCGCGGATGGTAGGCTTAGCAGCCATTAAGTTTGCCGATCTGAAAAACGTGCGAACAACAAATTATGTGTTTGATTTAGAAAGATTTACCTCATTTGAGGGCAAGACCGGACCGTACCTGCTTTATGCTGCAGTTCGAATGAAGTCAATTTTACGCAAAGCCAAAAACCAAGGAGTTACCCGCGGCAAGATTCAACCCAAAACCCCAGAAGAAACAGCATTAGTATTAATGCTTGATGGCTTTGATAATGCCATAAACGGTGCAGCAAAACGCCGAACCCCGCATATTCTATGCGAGCATGTGTACGATCTGGCACAAGCGTTTTCTAGATTTTACAGTCATTGCCCGGTTTTATCGGCTGAAAATCCGCAAATAATTGCCTCTAGATTGGGGTTAGTACAAACAACTTTGCAACAACTAGAAACCGGTTTAGCTTTATTAGGAATTGAAACCCCAGAACGCATGTAGTTCGGGTTGTCATCTCCACTCACCCTTGATAGAGAGAACTGGCAGTTAGATGAGCCAAGGCTTTGCTTTGGTACTTCTGCGCCCGTCCCGCGGGAGAAGCCGTAAAGGTACCGAAGGAGCAACCGCCCCGGAAACTCTCAGGTGAAGTGGACCGCAAACGGGCATACGAACGCTGGAAAGTGCCAAAACCGGCACACCGAAGGAGTAAGCTGAATTTAGTTTCGGTGAATCTCTCAGGTTCCAAAGACAGCGGGGGCATGGAAAATAACAAGGCAGTTTCCTGCCTTTCATCTGTGCCTGTGCGAGTGGAACCCATGCCCAATACCGAGCTTAAAACCACCCCTCTAACAAATTTAATGCAAGAGCTTGGTGGCAAAATGGTGCCATTTGCTGGCTATGAAATGCCGGTGCAGTTCGCGCCAGGGGTTCGCCGCGAGCACATCTGGACGCGTGAGAATTGCGGCTTGTTTGATGTTTCGCATATGGGCCAAGCAAGACTGCGCGGCGATAATCCAGCGCAAGCTTTGGAAAAGCTGGTTCCGGGCAATATGCAAGGGCTAACAGGCAATATGCAGCGCTATACACTGCTTCTCGATGAAGCTGGCGGTATAATTGATGATTTGATGGTATCGCGCCCGGACGAAGACGGATTGATGCTGGTAGTCAATGCCGCTTGCAAAGACAAAGACTATGCACGGATCACAAAAGCTTTAGCCGCTCTGGCCACACTGGAGCCGCTAGAAGACCGAGCTTTGATCGCGGTGCAGGGGCCAAAAACCGCCGAGATTTTTGCCAAATTCATGCCGGCAGCTTGCGATATGGTATTTATGCAGTGCGGGCATTTTTCATTGTTCGGCCACGATGTGATTGCTTCGCGCTCTGGGTATACTGGCGAGGACGGTTTTGAAATATCTCTGCCAGCACAGCATGCAGAAAGTATAGTTCGCGAAATTCTACTCGATGAGCGCATCCAACCCATTGGCCTTGGTGCCAGAGACAGCTTGCGTCTCGAGGTCGGCTTATGCCTGTCAGGCCATGATTTCACCCAAAACGAGACACCAATTAGCGCTGGCCTGTCATGGGCAGTACCCAAAATACGTAGACAGCGCGCAGATTTCCCCGGTGCAGCGCGCATATTATCCGAATTAGAAACAACGCCTACGCAAAAACGGGTGGGAATTTGCCCCGATGGCAAAGCGCCAGCCCGTGAGGGCACGGAAATTACTGTTGATGGAAATATAATTGGCCGGGTCACTTCTGGTGGCTTTGGCCCAAGTTTTGGCGGGCCGATTTCCATGGGCTATGTGCAGACCAAATTTAGCGATATTGGCACAAAAATCGACCTTATGATCCGCGGCAAAGCCTATCCGGCCAAGGTCGCCTCCATGCCATTTGTACCACAAAATTATTATAGGGGAAAAGGAGCCTAATATGGCTGATATTTATTTTACCGAAGAACATGAATGGGTGTCTGTTGATGGCGATACTGCCACTGTCGGCATTACCGGTTATGCCGCTGAGCAATTAGGCGATATTGTATTTGTTGAGCTTCCTGATATTGGCAAATCTGTCAAATCGGGAGACGAAATCGCAGTGGTTGAATCTGTAAAATCTGCCAGCGAATTATTTGCGCCGATTAGCGGTGAAGTCCTGAAAGTCAATGACCTGTTGGAAGATGCCCCCGAAACCGTCAATGAAGATCCGCAAGCTAAGGGTTGGTTTTTTTCCATGAAAATTGCCGACAAACAAGAATTAAGCTCGCTAATGGACAAGACCGCTTATGACAGCTTTGTGCAAGGGTTGTAACCATGCGTTATTTGCCGCTTTCAGATGCCGACCGGGCGCAGATGTTAAACACAATTGGCGTGGAGCAAATCGACGATTTGTTCACCGATATTCCAAATAGCGCCCGGCTTCCAAATGGTCTGGATACCTTGCCAGATCATGCCAGCGAACCTTGTGTGGAACAGCATTTTACAGCATTGTCGTCCCGCAATGTCAGCGCTGGATCGGTGCCATTTTTTTGCGGCGCCGGGGCCTATCGTCACCATGTTCCGGCCAGTGTCGATCATCTGATTCAGCGCTCTGAATTTTTAACCGCCTATACGCCCTACCAACCAGAAATTGCGCAAGGGACACTACAAACCTTGTTTGAATTTCAAACTCAAGTAGCACAAATTACCGGCATGGGCGTGGCCAATGCTTCCATGTATGACGGCTCTACCGCCTGCGCCGAAGCAGTATTGATGGCGGCGCGGATCACAAGGCGCAATAATTGTATTTTAGCGCCGGGCCTGCACCCCCACTATGCCCAAACTACGCGCACCTTAACCCATACCTTAGGCATAAACATTGAGCCAGTAACCCCTGCCATTGGCGCAGATATGGATATTTTGCAACAGATTGACGATCAAACGGCGTGCATTGTTGTGCAATCTCCAAACATATTTGGCGAGGTGATTGACCTGCAACCCTTAGCCGATGCGGCTCATGAACAAGGCGCGTTATTGATTGCCGTTAACACCGAAATCATATCGTTGGGATTGCTAAGAAGCCCCGGGGAAATGGGCGCTGATATTGTTGCTGCCGAAGGACAATCTATTGGTAATTCTCTTAATTTTGGCGGCCCATATGTGGGCTTGCTGGCATGTAGGGATGATAAAAAATTCATCCGTCAAGCGCCGGGGCGTTTTGCTGGCGAGACGCTAGATGCTGATGGTAAACGTGGGTTTGTGCTTACATTATCAACCCGCGAGCAACATATTCGCCGGGAAAAAGCCACCTCAAACATTTGCACCAATTCCGGGCTTTGCACATTGGCCTTTAGCATCCATTTGTCATTGCTAGGAGATGTGGGTTTTCGGCATTTGGCAAAACTCAACCATCAAAAAGCCTGTGATCTGGCAGATCAACTCTTAAGCATAACCGGGGTGGAAATACTAACTCCGAGATTTTTTAATGAATTCACCGTGCGCCTGCCTAAAAATGCTGAACAAGTGGTTGAAAACCTGAGCAAGCGTGGAGTTTTGGCCGGAGTGCCCGCCTCACGATTATTCGGCAAAGGCATTATGGATGACTTATTGATCATCGCAGCTACCGAAACCAATACCGATGCACAATTAACGCAATTTGCCGAAGCATTGGCCGGAGAATTGTCATGAGCATGAATGCAAAGGGCCGCCCAACCAAGCCGAGTGCAAACCAACAAGAAACCAACAGCGAGACCGTCCGCTTTGGCAGCGCTTTGATGCAAGATGAAGGCCTGCTTTATGAGGTTGGACACGCCGATAAATCCGGGGTTGATCTGGAAAATCTAACCGGCAAGCCAAGCCGTTTGGGCGATTTGGAGCGTATCAATAAAACCGGATTGGTCGGCCTTAGCGAGCCAGAAGCCATGCGCCATTATGTTCGGCTTTCCCAACGTAATTATGCCATTGATCTTGGGCTGTATCCGCTTGGATCATGTACGATGAAGCACAATCCACGGCTAAATGAGAAACTGGCACGCCTGCCCGGTTTTGCTGATATTCACCCCTTGCAACCGATCTCTACAGTGCAAGGCGCCTTACAGCTGATGGAAGAAGTTTCCAATTGGCTGCTCGCTGTCACCGGAATGAACGCGGTAGCCTTATCGCCTAAAGCCGGCGCCCATGGTGAAATGTGCGGCATGATGAGTATCCGCGCCGCCATCGAAGCCAAAGGCGAACTTGAACAGAGAAAGCGGGTTTTGGTTCCTCAAAGCGCCCATGGCACCAACCCGGCTACAGCTGCTGCTTGTGGTTTTGAAATTGATGAAATTCCGGCCAATGACGGAGGCCGAGTGGATATGGATGCGTTTCAATCCAAACTTGGCCCCGATGTGGCAGCTATCATGCTGACCAACCCCAATACTTGCGGATTGTTTGAACGGGATATTCGTGAAATCGCTGATCTTATTCACGAACATGGCGGATATTTTTACTGTGACGGGGCAAATTTGAACGCGATCATGGGCAAATGCCGAGTTCGTGATTTAGGCGTAGATGCCATGCACATCAATTTACATAAAACCTTTTCCACACCTCATGGCGGCGGCGGCCCCGGTGCCGGGCCTACGGTTTTATCATCCCGTTTGGCAGAATTTGCTCCGGTTCCTTTTGTTAGAACTGCTGCTAATGGCAAACTTCATCTAGTTGAACAACTAGAAGATGCCCCGGATAGTTTTGGCCGGATGTGCGCATTTCATGGGCAAATGGGCATGTTTGTCCGCGCCTTGGCCTATATGATTAGCCATGGCGGCGATGGCTTGCGCCAGGTTTCCGAAGATGCAGTTCTTAATGCTAATTATTTACTGGCCCGACTAGAAAGCCACCTTAGCCCTGCATTCGAAGGGACATGCATGCACGAAGCGTTATTTGATGATACTTTCCTAAAAGACACCGGCGTAACCACCTTGGATTTTGCCAAAGCGTTGATTGATGAAGGTTATCACCCAATGACCATGTATTTCCCATTGGTAGTTCATGGTGCCTTGCTGGTGGAGCCAACAGAAACCGAGTCATTGCAAAGCCTCGATGCCTTTGCCGATACCTTGTGCGAACTGGCAGATGCAGCCAAAGCAGGCGATCAACAGCGCTTTACCCAAGCCCCAATGCAAGCGCCGTTGCGCAGGTTGGACGAAACCAAAGCCGCCCGCCATCCGGTTTTGCGTTGGCAGGGTGACTTGCAAAATTGATAAATTTGCGTACCTTGGTGCGGTAATTATTGGTGCCGGGGGGCGCTAAATTCGAGCAAACATATGAAGCGCCCAAACTTTAGCCTGTCACACAAGAACACGCGCCGCTTAAAAGCTGCTGGCGGAGTTGGTTTAATTGCCATTGGCATTCCACTGATCCCCCTGCCCGTTCCCATTGGCTGGGCCGTTACCCTTTCCGGGGTAGCAGTGCTTACCAACAACTCGGACACTGCCAAACGCAAAGTAGAACAATTAGTGGAGAAATACCCAACGATTCCACAAAAGTTCCGCAGCGCCCGGCAAAAGGTAAAGGCCATAAATCCGTTTGGTAAAACCCGAAGGTAAAGCTGTTTTGGGTCGAAGCGCTACACCTGCGTCATTCTGGCTTGCTTCAAGATGTTGACGTTTACGTTAACTGTGATACACCACGCCACATGGGATACCAAATCACTGAGTCGTCAGAATTTTCGATCCGTGAGCTAGCCGCCGAATTTGGCGTAACGGCTAGAACTTTGCGGTTTTACGAAGATAAAGGCTTGTTACAGCCAAAGCGCTCAGGGCAGTCTCGAATTTACTCAGCCGCGGACCGAGCTAGATTACGGCTTATTTTGCGTGGCAAACGCGTTGGTTTTACCTTGGAAGAAATTCGCGAAATGATGGATCTGGAATCGCTAGATTCCGGTGGTGTTGTTCACTTAGAGCTATCTTTACGTAGGTTCCGAGACCGGATTAAGACACTAAAGCAACAGCGATCCGACATTAAATTATCAATTGCAGAGCTTGAAGCGGGCTGTGCATGGATGGAAGCGCGACTAATAGAGCGTGAGCCATCAGAAGAAATAAAGCGCAATGCCCGGGCATTTGAAGCCTTGGCCTTAGCCCGATTAGAAACTTAAAATTAGGGGAAACAACCATGCCAACATACTCAGCGCCCGTTCGGGACATGAAATTTCTACTAAACGAAGTACTGGATATTTCCCAGTATAGCGATTTGCCTAAATTCAAAGATGCACCGCAAGACTTGGCCGATGATATTTTAGAAGCTGCGGCCAAATTTGCCGAAGGAGTATTGCAACCCTTAAACATGGTTGGAGATATTGAAGGATGCACTCGCCATGATGATGGCTCAGTTGCTACTCCGCCGGGGTTTAAGGACGCATTTGATCAATTTGTCGAAAATGGCTGGCCATTATTGGGCGCCGAAACCGAATATGGCGGCATGAATTTGCCGCAAGTTTTGGGCATTGCTGTTTCTGAAATGATGAGCACAGCCAATATGTCATTTGCTATGTACCCGGGCCTTACCCGCGGTGCGGTTGAAGCGATAACCGCTGGCGGCACACCAGAGCAAAAAGCCAAATATTTGCCCAAAATGTCATCTTGTGAGTGGGGTGGCACTATGAATTTGACCGAGCCTCATTGTGGGACGGATTTAGGATTACTGAAATCCAAAGCGGTGCCGCAAGCAGACGGTTCGTATAAAATTACTGGCGAGAAAATCTTCATTTCTTCTGGAGAACATGACCTAACCGATAACATTATTCATATGGTACTTGCTCGCATCGAAGGCGCGCCAGCTGGCACCAAAGGCATTTCATTGTTCATCGTGCCAAAAGTAATAGTCAATGATGATGGCTCATTAGGGGAGCGCAATTCAATGATTTGCAGTTCTATCGAGCACAAAATGGGTATTCACGGCAATTCCACCTGTACACTTAATTTTGACGAAGCCACAGGCTTTCTCATTGGCGAAGAAAACAAAGGTCTTCGCTTGATGTTCATTATGATGAACGCTGCAAGACTTGGCACTGGCATGCAAGGGTTGTGTCAGGCCGAAGCAGCCTATCAAAATGCGCTCTCCTATGCCAAAGATAGGCTTCAAGGAAGATCTCTGACTGGCCCTAAAAACCCCGATGGCCCAGCAGATCCGATCATAGTCCACCCCGACGTGCGCCGGATGTTGCTAGAACAAAAAGCCTTTGCCGAAGGTGCCCGGGCGTTTTTGTACTGGTTGTCTTTGCACAACACCCTAGAAGATGTTGCCACCGACGAAGCTGTAAAAGAAAAAGCCGGTGATTATATGGCACTGCTAACCCCAGTAGCCAAAGCCTATGTCACCGATGGCGGTTATAAATCGGCCACCAATGCCCAGCAAATTTTTGGCGGTCACGGCTATATTGAAGAAACCGGAGCTTCGCAATTTGTTCGTGATGCACGTATCGCCATGATTTATGAAGGCGCTAACGGCGTGCAAGCATTAGATTTGGTTGGACGCAAACTTGCTTTACATGGCGGGCGTCCTTTATTTTCGTTCATTGCAGAACTGGACGCATTTATTGCCGATAATGCCCGCAATGACGAGCTTGCCCCATTTCTGGACGGCCTAAAGGATGCTCGAGAAAACTTAAATGAAGCAACCACTTGGCTGATGGAAAATGGCCTTAGCAATTTTGATAATGCCGGTGCAGGTTCGTTTGACTTCTTGCAATTACTGGGCTTGACCTCAATGGCCTATATGTGGGCGAAGATGGCAAAAGCGGCATTGGCAAAATCGGATAGTGACGATCCATTTTATGCCAATAAATTGCACACTGGACGGTTCTTTTTAGCCAGAATACTGCCCGATGCTGCTGCGCACTTGGCGAAGATAAAATCTGGCGCTGAGCCGTTAATGGCCATGCATGCGGATGGATTTTAATCATGGAACAGGCGCTTGATTTCAAAAACCCCGACTGGTTTGCCGAAGAAGATATCAATATTTTTCGTGAAGCTGCATTTGAGTTTTACTCACGCGAATGCGCTCCGCATTCTGAGCGCTGGCGCCAGCAGGGTATTGTCGATCGTGAAACTTGGAATGTGGCCGGTAAAATGGGCATGTTATGTACTTCCATGCCCGAAGAATACGGCGGCGGCGGCGGTGATTACCGCCATGAAATGATCGTCATGGAAGAAATGATACGCGCCAAGGTCGATGGCTTTGGTATTTCACTGCACAATGCCATTGTTGCGCCATATATCTTGCACTATGGCACTGAGGAACAAAAACGCAACTGGCTGCCGCGCCTTGCAACTGGCGAGTTGGTGGGCGCCATTGCCATGACCGAGCCGGGTACTGGATCCGACTTGCAAGGAGTGAAAACCAGAGCCAGAAAGTCCGGCAATGGTTATGTTTTGAACGGATCGAAAACGTTTATCACTAATGGCGGCACGGCAAATTTAATCATTGTGGTTGCAAAAACCGGCGAAGAAGAAGGCGCAAAGGGTGTTTCCTTAATGGTGGTGGAAACCGATGGCGCGGAGGGTTTTAAGCGCGGACGCAATCTGGATAAAATAGGCGGTCATGCCCAAGATACTTCTGAGCTTTTCTTTGAGGATGTGCAATTGCCAGCGGAAAGCCTGCTTGGCACCGAAGAAGGGCAAGGCTTTGTGCAGTTGATGCAACAATTACCGCAAGAGCGCCTCAACATTGCAGTGCAAGGGGTGGCGACTATGGAATATGCGCTTCGTGAAACCATCGCTTACGTCAAGGAACGAAATGCCTTTGGCAAGCCGTTAATTGCTTTCCAAAACACCCAGTTCAAGCTAGCCGAATGTAAAACTAAAGCTACTGTCGCCAAAGTGTTCACCTATGACTGCGCCGCTAAATTATTAAAAGGCGAGCTTGATGCCGGCACGGCTTCCATGGCCAAATACTGGGTATCAGATACTGAGAATGAAGTGGTGGATGAGTGCCTGCAATTATTCGGTGGCTATGGTTATATGAATGAATACCCGATTGCTCGCATGTGGACGGACGCACGAGTGCAGCGCATTTACGGCGGCACCAACGAGATCATGAAGCTTCTTATCGCAAGGACGCTATAAACCAGATGTTTGTACCGAAACAATTTCAAATCGATGAGTCAATGGCGTTAGATATTGTGACAAGCAATGAATTTGCCACTGTAATTGATCTATCGAGCCAAGGTGGGCGTGCTTCGCATTTACCTTTGTGGTTATTATCGTCGACCGCAGGTGGCTATAAATTTTTCGGACATTTTGCCAGAGCCAATCCACAATCTGAAACGGTTGCAAACGGTGGTCGAGTGCTGGCTATTTTTACCGGGCCACACGGATATGTATCGCCTTCATGGTATAAGGATCCACAAGCAAATGTAGGTACTTGGGATTATCAGGCAGTGCATGTTGTAGGTAATTTACAAGATATTTCAGGCGATAAGAAATTGCAGTTAATGCGTCAATTTAGTGAAGATTATGAAGATAATTGGTCATTACAAGCAATGCCCGATACAAAACGCCAACAATTGTTAACTAGCATTGTTCCATTCATTTTACAGGTTGAAACTGTCACCGGTGTTAGCAAGCTCAGCCAAAACCGCTCGTTGTCAGAACAATCGCATATTGCCGAGCAATTTTTCTGTAACGGACAGCCAGAACTGGCTACTTTAATTAATCAGAATGTTGATAATTCAATCAATAAATCATCTCATTTGACCGGAGAACTCCCCAATGACTGAAGCCTATATTTATGATGCGGTGCGCACGCCCCGTGGTAAAAAGAAAAATGGATCACTTAACGAAATAACTGCTCTATCACTGGCTCAACAACAACTCGAAGCCATCCGAGATCGAAATGACCTTGATACCAGCATGGTTGATGATGTGATTTTGGGTTGTGTGACCCCGGTTGGCGAAGAAGGTGCCAACATTGCCAGAACCGCTGTCATAACCGCAAATTATGCCGAAACCACTGCTGGCTATCAGATCAACCGGTTTTGCGCTTCGGGACTTGAGGCGGTTAATGTGGCCGCAGCCAAAGTAATATGCGGAGAAGCGGATATGGCCATTGGCGGTGGCGTGGAAAGCATGAGCCGGGTGGCAATGGGGTCCGACGGCGGTGCCATGGGTGTTGATCCGGTAATTTCATTCGATCACATGATTGTACCGCAAGGAATTGGTGCTGATCTGATTGCAACTATTTGGGGGTTTTCCCGCGATGATGTGGATGCGTATGCGGTAGAGAGCCAACGCCGCGCCGCACAAAGCTGGAGTGAGGGTAGATTTTCACGCTCGGTAGTAGCGGTCAAAGATCAACTTGGTTTACCGATACTTGACCATGACGAGCATATGCGTCCCGGCACTGACATGCAGAGCCTTGGTGGTCTTAACTCGGCGTTCAAAGGCTTGTCGGACTTTGTTGGGTTGGAAAATGTGGCTCTACAAAAATATCCAGAGGTAGAAAAACTCGACTTTGTTCATACTGGCGGCAATTCCTCCGGGATTGTCGATGGCGCTTCGGCGGTGCTTATTGGCTCAAAAGAAGCCGGTATTCGTGCTGGCCTAAAGCCACGAGCACGCATTAAGGCCATGGCTAGCATCGGCTCAGAACCAACCATAATGCTCACCGGCCCAGTAGCGGTGACTGAAAAAGTCTTGAAAAAGGCCGGGATGAGCATCGCCGACATTGATCTTTATGAATTAAACGAAGCCTTTGCTTCCGTAGTTTTGCGCTACATGCAAGCGCTTAACATTGACCACAGCAAAATCAATGTCTGCGGCGGAGCCATTGCCATGGGCCATCCACTTGGTGCCACTGGCGCAATGATTTTGGGCACAGTGTTGGACGAGATGGAACGTACCGGAAAATCCACAGCCTTAGCCACGCTTTGCGTCGGCGGCGGCATGGGAACTGCGACTATTATTGAAGCGGTATAAATTATGAGAGGTTCTGCCCCCTCCGCCGACTTCGCCGCCACCTCCCCCGTATATGGTGGAGGAAAGCAGGTTCTCACATTCACTAGCTAATTCCGAATAGGATAAAGAAGATGAAACATTTTAAACTGGAAATTGATGCGGACGGGATTGCGTTGATTACTTTTGACAGCCCAAATGTGAGCATGAATTTGCTCTCAAACGAGGCGTTAGAAGAAATTGGCGAATGGACGGACATTGTGGCCGCTGATGATGCCATAAAAGGCGCTGTAGTTACCGGCAAGGAAAATGCATTTTGCGCAGGTGCTGATTTGTCGGGCTTGGGTTCGGTATTTGGCGAGGCACAGAAACTGCCGCGCGATGAACGGGCCGCTATGCTTTATAAAAATCTGTTCCGGATTAACGAAATTTTCCGCAAATTAGAAACTTGCGGCAAACCGGTGGCTGCAGCGATTAACGGTCTGGCGCTTGGCGGCGGGTTTGAAATTACCTTGGCCTGTCATTATCGTATTGCAAGCAATGACAACCCCAAGATAAAACTCGGCCTACCCGAAGCCATGGTTGGCGTATTGCCTGGCGGTGGTGGCACCCAACGGATGCCACGCTTAATTGGTGCAATGAATGCGTTTGATTTGATGCTGCAAGGCAAAATGATTAAGGTGGAGCAAGCGCATGCTTTGGGACTTTTACACGAAACTTGCCCGGCATCAGAGTTAATTGAAAAAGCCAAAACTTGGGTCAAAGCTAACCCAGAGGCCAAACAGCCTTGGGATATGGACAAGTTCAAAATTCCCGGTGGCGGGCCGTATCATCCGGCAGGTTATCAGACTTTTGCGGCGGCTAATCCGATGTTGCGCAAAAATACTTGGGGTAATTATCCATCACAGCGTTATATTCTGGCAGCAGTTTATGAGGGCTTACAGGTGGATATGGATGCCGGGCTTCGCATTGAATGTCGGTATTTCACCAAATTGATGATGCGCCCGGAAAGCCGCAATATGATCCGTTCGATATTCCTATCCAAGCAAGCGCTGGACAAAGGTGGAGCACGACCGGCTGGACAGGAAAAAGGCAAAATTAACAATATTGCGGTGATCGGTGCCGGCTTTATGGGCGCAGGTGTGGCTTATGTTTCTGCCATGTCCGGGGTTTCGGTTTCGCTGATTGATGTCGATCAAGACGCTGCCGATAAGGGCAAGCAATTTGCTGAAAAAGAGCTGGCTAAACGGGTTTCCAGAAATAAAATGACTCAGGATAAAGCCGACGCTATTTTGGCTCGCATCACCCCAACTACTGATTATGCGGTGCTAAAAGACGTTGATTTGGTAGTCGAGGCGGTATTTGAAAACCGCGAGTTAAAAGCTAAAATCACCAAAATGGCCGAAGAATATTTGCCTAAAAACGCTGTGTTTGGCTCCAACACTTCAACCTTGCCAATCTCTGGTTTGGCAGAAGCAAGTGCGCGACCAGAAAATTTCATCGGTATTCATTTCTTCTCACCAGTTCATAAGATGATGCTGGTCGAGTTAATTGTTGGTGATAAAACTTCGGATTATGCGATTTCACGAGCGCTTGATTTTGTCACTCGTATTCGCAAGACCCCGATTGTGGTATCAGACACCAGAGGATTTTACGCCAATCGCTGTGTGATGCGCTATATTGAACAAGGAATGGCATTGTTATCCGAGGGTGTAAAACCAGCTTTGATTGAAAATGCCTCAAGAATGGCTGGAATGCCGGTGGGGCCGCTCTCGCTACAAGATGAAGTAGCGATTGATCTGGCCTATAAAATTCTAAAACAAACCGAAGAAGACCTCGGTGCAGAAGCAATCAAAGGCCCAACCGCACCAATTATTCGCTCGATGATCGAAAACCACGATCGCAAAGGCCGCAAAAATGGTAAGGGCTTTTACGATTATGATGGTCGCGACAAAAGCCTGTGGCCGGGCCTGTCGGAATTTGCTCCGGCATATGGTTTGCAAAACCCGCAACCAGATGTTTCTTACATAAAAGACCGGATCTTGGTTGCGATGGCGTTAGAAGCGGCTAGGTGCATGAGCGAGGGCATTGTTACTGATCCGCGCGAAGCAGATGTGGCCTCAATCCTTGGTTGGGGGTTTGCCCCTTATACCGGCGGGGTATTGTCATACATTGACACTATGGGTGCCAGCGCTTTTGTGAAGCTGGCTGATGAATTGGCTGCCACATCTGGTGATGCGTATTTGGTTCCAGAACTTCTTCGTGAAATGGCTAAAAATGGCCAGACATTTTACGGGCGTTTTGGCAAAGCCGAAGCAGCGTAAGAACAATGCCATATCAGTTAATAGCCGCGCCCTTATCTTTATATTCAGGCAAGGTGCGCGGCTATTTGCGCTGGAAGAATGTGGCATTCACTGAGGTTTTATCCACGGCTGAGGTTTATAAAAACACTATTTTACCTCGGGTTGGCTGGCCAGTAGTGCCGGTATTGATCGCGCCCAATGATGAAACCGTGCAAGATACTTCTGATATCATTGATTATGTGGAAGCTCACGAGCCGGGGCCATCTGTGTATCCAGATACACCAATTCAAAAACTGGCGGCGTTGATTCTGGAGTTATTTGGCGACGAATGGTTGTTGATCTCGGCGATGTATTATCGCTGGACTTACAATGAAGATTTCGCCTATCGGGAGTTTGGCAGAGCTTCAATGCCAAACCTAACAGCAGCAGAACATTATGAACTAGGCAAAAAACTGGCTAGCCGTTTCAAAGGCTCACTGCCATTTTTGGGGATCACTGAAAAAACTTCACCGGCGATTGAAAAAACCTATGAGGAATTTCTGCTAGCCTTTGATACGCATTTAGCGACCCACGATTTTTTGTTTGGTTCACGGCCAAGTATTGGGGATTTTGGTTTATTGGGGCCTCTTTATGCCCATAATTATCGCGATCCGGCATCAGGTGCGATGATGGAAAGAATTGCGCCGCTGGTTGCGAATTGGTGCCGCCGAACCCATGCTCCGCAAGAAGCATTATCTGGTGAATTCCTGCCAAATGATGAAGTTCCGGAAACTCTATTGCCAATTTTGCGGATGTTTGCTGCTGAGCAATTACCGATATTGTTGGATAGCCTGACAGATTTACAAAAATGGGCGGCAGAAAACCCGGACATGAAAGAATTACCACGCATTACCGGCTTTCATAAATACAAGATTGGCGGCGTAGAAGAAGACCGAGCAATACTCCCATTTTCTTTATGGATGCTGCAACGGGTATTGGGTCACATAGCTAGCTTGTCCGCAAATGATAAAAAAAATGCCACAAGGTTTCTACAACAAATCGGCGCGCAGGAATTGCTAAAAATGCAGGTGCATCCGCCATTAGAACGTGAAAACTTCAAATTGAAACTTACTTAATTGCATTTCCCAATAGCAAAGGCCGCCCCCTATCAGGAGAGCGGCCTTCGTCAAACTCTAGGAGTTATCCTAAAAGCTCTATTCCATTGCGGTGGCAACAGCGTTGAACTTAGTAGATGCATTTGTACCTAAGGCAGTCACAGCTGAAATGATCACAACTGCGATCAAAGCTGCAATCAGGCCATACTCAATAGCTGTTGCACCAGATTCGTCATTCATAAAACGTGTAGCAAACTTTTTCATTTTTTTTCTCCGTTTTTTGCTAGCGATGGTTCGCCAAGGCTTTAAGGCCCTGCTTGCACCGAACCTGTGATCAACTTAAGGCCAACCCCTTTAAAAAGACGTATAAAAGCATGGTAAATTTTTTCTTAGGGTAATCACACAAAATCTTTAGAGCTAATTTACGTTTGCAGAAGTATTTTCAAGCACAGCGAAATTCGTTTCCTTTTCTGCGATCAGGCTCATGCAATGAAAATCAATTTGTTCGTGTTTTCTAGTTTATTCCTGCTGCTCACTGGCCCGGCCTTTAGTGAACCATTTCAGGTGGCCGTAGACCATGCAAAGGTTTTGCGCTTATCCAGACCTGCCGTTTCAGTAATTGTTGGCAATTCAGCTATTGCCGACGCCGCAGTGCATGATGGGCAAATGTTGTTTATTACCGGCAAAACATTTGGCTCGACCAATTTCATTGCAATCGACAAAAATGGCAAAACGATTATAAATCGCAGCCTGCAAGTATTACCAGCTGACAATCGCTTGACCTTATTGCGCGGGGGCTATCAGCGCACTTATTTATGCGGAGAGGGTTGTGAGCCAGTGCCGGGAATTGGCGATGATGCAGAAACTTTTGATCGCATTATGGCTCAGCACAAGGAAAAATCCGACGAAGGAAATTCCGCAGCAGCCAGCGATTAATTAAAATCACCCCCATTATTACGAACCCTAATGCCAGTTGGTTTTTATTCCTGATTAACCATAGCCCTTATCTCAGACTTAAATAAATTCTGGTCGTATTACCTTGGTGGAAACTATCCGCAATACGTCACGAAGGTATGCCAAATATGGCTAATCAATTTGCCAGAGCACGGACAAACCAACTGCTACGCCGGTTCCAGAAGACCGATAGCGGAGCAATGGCGATTGAGTTCGCATTAATAGCGGCACCATTCTTCTTTTTGCTATTTGCCATGCTTGAGATAGCCGTAGTGTTCTTTGTTACCGTGTCAATGGAACACGCCACTATGGAAGTAGCTAGAACCATTCGCACCGGAGAATCCCAAAAAGCCGGGCAAACCTCTGCTGATTTCTTGAGTAGCGTTTGCGATAAAATGACGAACTTGGTGCCGTGCAATGGCAATGTCTATATTGATGTGCGTACATTTGCTGATTTCGATGGCGTCAACATAAACAACCCGATCAGTGATGATGAATTAAACAATGGCTCATTTTTGTATGACTCAGGAGAAGCCGGCGATATTGTTGTTGTCCGCGTATTTTATGTATGGAAATTAAATACACCGATGATCTCGGCTGTTTTTGCCAATTTAAGTGATAACCGCCGATTACTGGCAGCAACCACCGCATTTCGCAATGAACCATTTGGAGAGATCGGATGATCCGGGGTTTCATCCAAAAGATTGCTAATGCTTTTACATTATTTGCCCGCGAAGAACGCGGCGTTTCTGCCATTGAATTTGCCTTAATCGCCCCGGCAATGGTGGCAATCCTGCTTGGTACTATTGAGGTCAACCTATTGCTAACTGCAGATCGCAAGGTAACCCAAGCCGCCAGCGCAATCGCAGATCTGGTGGCACAAGATGACGTTATTACAGCCGATGAGATGACCGATATTTTTACAGCAGCGTCAACTATCTTGACCCCATACAATGCCCAACCTCTAAAAATGCGCGTAACCAGCGTGACAATGAACGAAGACGGAAATGTAGAAGTAGCATGGTCGCAAGCCAAAGGAATGACGGCGCGCTCTCCGGGATCCTCCGTATCAACACCGGCCGGCATTCTTCAAGCAAATACCAGCATTATCATGGCTGAAGTCACCTATGATTACAGCAGCTTAGTCGGCAGCTTTGTAACTACTAATGTGCAATTGGATGATATTTTTTACTTGCGCCCAAGACGAAGCAAGGAAGTAACTGGGCCGTAAAACCGATCCTAAGCTTCGCTCGCAGCCAGTTCGGTAACAATTCGACTTTCTGTGGCATAATGAGAAACCAAACCATTACCAAGATCCACCTGCTGGGCCATACGAACGCCGATAAGTGCATTGCTGATGAAAACTGCTTCGGCAGATTGCAAAACTTCAGGCGCAAAAACTCCAATTTTCACCTGCAAACCAACAGACCTGATAATCCGCAGCAAACGCGCTCTAGTGGTTCCGGGGAGAATAGCACAATCATTTGAGGGCGTATAAACAGTATTGCCACGCAACCAAAACAAATTGCCAATACCGACGCAACAAAGATTCCCCATTACGTCCAATACCAGACTCTCATTGCCCTTGGCCCCTGAAACTAACCAGTTTCTCGACATCACCATGTCTAAATGACTCAATGTCTTATGGCCAGATACGGGATTGCTGGCACATCTTCGCACCGAGGACAAAGCCAGTTTTAACGGCGACAAGGGAGCCTCTGTCGCAGCGAATGTCCGAATTAGCCAATTGCAGTTTGGCTCCCTTGGGGGTGCTAATCCGCGCGCTCCCGAACCACGGCTAAGGACAATTCGCGCGCTGGCCTGTGTAAGCAGATTTCGTTTTGCCACCTCTTTAATAGCAGATAACACCTCTGAACCGGGGCCAATATCACCAAACCCTAACGCTTTGGCTGAGCTTTTCAGACGTTGCCAATGATCATCAAAATGCCGGGGAACACCAACATTAAGCCGTAAAGTCTCGAACAGTCCGTCTCCTAAACTAAGACCACGATCCGCTACCGGCCAGCTAGCCTGCCCAATAGGACAGCACCGTCCATTAATCCATACAGTCTCTTCAACCTCTTTCATCCGTATTCTCCGGACAGTTTGGTAAATATACTGGCCTTGTCGTGCATTTCTTGAGTTTCTGATTTTGGATCAGAATCGGCCACAATTCCACTACCGGCTCGAAAACTAATTTCCCATTGCTGTCGCTTCTTTTGCAGCTGTAAAGTTCTAATCAATACGTTAAAGTCCATTGCTCCATGCCGTGATATAAACCCCAAAGCACCGCAATACGCCCCTCGTGCCGTTACTTCTAATTCATGGATTATTTGCATCGCTCGAATTTTAGGTGCGCCGGTTATTGAACCGGGAGGAAATGTTGCGCGCAGTAAATCAACTGGCCCGACCTGCTCACGCAACTGTCCTTCTATGGTTGAAACCAGATGATGCACATTGGCAAAAGATTGTATCGCAAACAATTCAGGAACCTTCACCGACCCCGGTACGCACACCCGTGACAAATCATTGCGCATCAGATCCACAATCATCAGGTTTTCAGCTCTGTCTTTGGCGCTTTGCAGCAATTCTTCACGATTCAGAATATCCAGTTTTCTGGTTTCACCCCTAACTCTGGTGCCTTTGATCGGGTGAGTTTGCACCTGACCGTTAGCATCTACCTTCAAAAACCGCTCCGGAGAATTTGATAAAACCATCCGGTTTTCATCAAGTCGAAAGCTGGCGCAAAATGGCGCATGACTAAGCTCAGCCATTTGCTGAAACAAATCGTAAGATCTAAACTCCCTACGCAAACTAGCCTTAAACTCACGGCTGATATTAGCTTGGAATATATCGCCGGCTTTGATGTAATCGATAGTGCGTCCGATTTTTTCCATCATTTGAGCATCAGTTTCTTTTGCACATAAGTCCTGCAAAGGCACTGTGCCGCTCACCAGATCATTACGCTCGCCAAGTTTTTTGGAAAACCTCTGTGCGGTTTCTATATCCGGCCCGATAACCCAAGCGCGCTTGGTATCATGATCGAACAGCGCACAACACGGATAATTGCCAAATGCCAAATCCGGCCAGATAGTATGTTCGCGTTCTGCAAGGTTTTCTAACTTTAAGCCCAACTCATAACTAAGCAAGCCCGCCAAACCGCCACAAAACGGTAAATCTGTGTGCTTGGTATCAATTCGCTCTGGTATTTTTAACTGCGACAGCGCCTTTTCACCGTCGCCAACAAAAACTTCATCCGGATCAGCACATAAAATTGACCATCGCGATAAAGGGTGGTTTCCCAATGAAAAAAAACCCACCGACCAAGGCTGTTCAGCCAAAGGTGCAAATGCGGCTATTGGCTCACGCCAAGGAATTTCCAATCTAAAAATATCACTGGACGCTACCATAAAGCTAAACCGCCAAACTGGTTTTTAAGCGCTCCAGATCCCTAAGAGAAAGTCCGAGTTGCTCTAAGGCATACTTACGCGGAGAACCAATAACTTTCTGTGCTTCCAACAAAAACCCCGGCTCAACCCCTAACATCGGAAATAACACCTCAGGTTCAACGCTTTGCCCGATCTGCTTGGAAACCCGCTTCGCAATATCCGGCAACAAACTTGCAATATCCACGGCGGTATTGGTTAGCAGGTAATCTTGCAAAATTATCTCTTTGGGCACGCCCATCAACCCTAGTATCAGCGCTGCCAGAATACCAGTTCGATCTTTTCCTGCCGCACAATGAATTAAAACTGTTCTGCCTTTAATTAGCTCCAGAATCGTTTGGCGAAACAACTGCTGGTGATGCTCTTCGGTTGGTATCCGACGATAGGCCCCGTGCATATAAAGCCGGACGCTGGATTCAGTCAGGTTTCCACCGCGCAAAAACTTTACATGCGGCGGATCTTCCATATCTGCGCCCTGTGAGCTGACGGTCTTTATCCCCAAATCATCGGGCAGAACATTTGGTTGTTTTGTGCGCTCAAATGGGCGGCGCAAGTCAATAAATACCTCGATTCCAGTGCGTTCAAGATGATGGTGCGCGGCTTTTTCTGCATTAGCCCAATGCCCGGAACGATAAAGACGGCCACGTACAATTTGCGCACCATTTTCAGCTTCCCAGTCACCAAAGTCACGAAAATTTTGAACTCCGCTTGCTCGAATAACCCGTGCGTCACTCATCGAAATGGCGGCTCTTCAAAGGCGCGTAATTTACGACTGTGCAGCCCCATAGCCACGTCATTTTTCAAAATGTTGATGGTTTCAAAACCAATCAACATGTGTTCGCGTATGGATTTTTGATAAAACAGATTAGCAGCCCCCGGCAGCTTAATCTCCCCATGTAGCGGTTTATCTGATACGCATAACAGCGTGCCGTAAGGAACCCTAAACCGAAACCCGTTCGCTGCAATAGTTGCGCTTTCAAGATCAACGGCAATCGCCCTAGAGCGATTGATCATTTTGGCTTCCTGAGTGTAACGAAGCTCCCAGTTTCGATCATCTTTTGAAACTACGGTTCCCGTTCGAAGCCGAGATTTGACCTTGTCCATCCCCTCACCGGAAACTCTTGCCGTTGCTTCTGCGAGCGCCACCTGAATTTCAGCCAAAGCCGGTATTGGAATATCAAGCGGCAACACATCATCAAGCACATGGTCATTACGATGATAAGCGTGAGCCAGCACATAATCACCCAACTTTTGTGACTGACGCAATCCTCCGCAATGACCGATCATCAACCAGCATTGCGGGCGCAAAACGGCTAAATGCTCGGTAATAGTTTTAGCATTGGTTGGGCCGACTCCGATATTTACCAAAGTAATTCCACGCCCGTCTTTGGCTCTTAAATGATAAGCCGGCATCTGGTATTTTTGCCAAGGGGCATTGGCAATTTTTTCTTCTGCATTTTTTGTATTACGATCAACACTGACAAAGCCAGAAACTGAAAGCTCAACATATTCATCGCTTTCACGCAATTGCCGCAAACTCCAACGAACGAATTCATCTACATAGCGGTGATAATTGGTGAATAAAATAAACGACTGGATATGCTCAAAAGGCGTACCACAATAATGATACAATCGATGCAAAGAAAGATCTGTACGCGGCCCGTCAAATAAAGCCAAAGGCAAAGTTCCATCAGTGGATATAAATTCACCATCGGCTATTTCATCGCCGATTGTACCTAAATCCGCAAATGGAAATATTCGCGCCAATTCACTTGGATCCGCATTTTCCATATTCAGGCTATCAGAGCCGTCTAACACATACGAATAGGGAATTTCGACAGAAGATGTTCCAACCTCAATTTCAATTTGATAGTCATCAAGCAACATGATTAACTGCTCTTCGAGATAATCACGGAACAGCTCTGGCTCGGTAATCGTGGTTATATATACCCCAGGGCCAGTTAGTTTTCCAAAAGCTCGGGAAAATACTGGTGGTTTGCCAGCTGGCTTATAGGTAATCCTTAGCTCAGGATAAGCGAACGCGCCGCTATTGCGCGCTTGGCTTTCTGGAATTTCGCCATCCTCAAGATAACTCACCAACGCCGCGCGCAACCTCGACGTCGCCTGCTTGTAAAGCGAGGAAAGTTGATCAACAATATCACTGGCAGCTTGTTTTGAAAGTATCTCTGCCATCAAATATCTTTACGCACAAAAGTCACAGCAAAAAGTGGCTCACCATCAAACAAATCCTGCGCTGGTTCCATTCCGTCAACGAGCTGAAATAGATGCGGTTCGATCCTTCCTTCCATTCTATAGCCACGTTCTGACATTTTTGAGCGATGAAACTCCATCGCTGCCTCTGAAAAACTTTTAGCCAATATGGTTACGCGATCTGGCGTATCGGTCATCACAAACTCCTTTTATCTTGAATCCTATGTCTAGCGACAAATTGAACCCAAGCAAAGCAGATGTCGAGTGACTTGTTATTACGAAATGAAAATAGATAACTTTGATTAGCTGGCAAATTGAGTTGCGTCGGCAATATCAGGGGCACTATTTCTAGCCTCATCAACAACAAAAGCGATAGTTTTATACAAAAGTTTCGGATCGATCAGCTTTGAGACATACTCATTCATACCAGCGGCCAAACAGGTTTCCCGATCTCCAAGCATGGCATTAGCTGTCATCGCCACAATCGGCACTTTTTTATTGCGACTATTTCCGGCGCGCAGCTCTCTAGTCGCTTCAATACCATCCATGACCGGCATTTGGATGTCCATCAAGACCACATCGAAGTGCTCACTGGACAGCAAGTTTAAGGCCTCCTGCCCGTCTCCAGCCCAAACCACATCGCCGCCAATGGGACGTAAAAATGCCGCCAATACCCGCTGGTTAATTGGGTTATCTTCAACTGCCAATATCCGCAAACTATCATCATCAGCATTAAGGGTTGGCACAGCTACAGCCGTTGTCCTACTAGCGGTTTTCTGGGATTCATTAACCCTGCTCTTTTGTGTATTTACAGCTTCGCTATCAGGTAAATAACTCGATGAAACAACAGGATTTTCTGTTCCACCTTTATCTTCTTTTTGCCCGCTAACTTCATCAAACTCAGCAAAGAACCGGAACACAGAACCAATGCCGGGCTTTGATTGCACCTCAATATCACCGCCCATCAAATGAGCCAGTTTTCGTGATATAGATAACCCTAGCCCTGTACCGCCAAATTCCCGGCTGGTGCTGTTATCAGCCTGCTGATAATCGTTAAACAGTCGTGATAAGACTTCAGCGCTCATACCGATTCCGGTATCACGAACCGCAAATTCAATTTTTCTACGGCCATTTCCGGCGGCAATTGCATCGACCTCGAGGGTAACAGACCCACTTTCGGTGAACTTTGCCGAATTGGAGAGCAAATTGGATAAAATCTGCCGAATACGAACGGAATCCCCCTTGATCACCGCAGGAACATCATCGGAAACCCGAACAGAAAAAGACAACCCTTCTTTCTCGATACTTGGTCGCCACAGCCTCTCCATTTTGCGCAAAGTGTGACGCAAATCCACATTGACATTTTCTAACGATAATTTGTTGGCATCAATTTTTGACTTGTCGAGCAGATCATTTAGCAAGGACATCATCACATCGCCGGCATCAATGATGGTTTTGATAGATTCGCTTTGTTCTGTATTTAATTCGGTGGCAAGCAGATATTTTGCCATGCCAAGCACCGCATTCATCGGCGTGCGCAATTCATGGCTCATCATCGCCAAGTATTTTTCCTGCGCCGCACTGGAAACAGCTATGCAGTCGGCTTCGCTTTTGCGGCAAGACTGCTCTTGTGCTGGCTCGCTTATAACGCAAATACGCTTGCCAGTTTCACCAATGCTAAGCACAAACAAGTTTACATCACCAAGAAAAGGCTTACCGGCTTTATCAAAGCAAGAAACATTTTTGGCATTGGCCAAAATCGCCCCTTGCGCGTGCTGCAAGCTCTTGTCAATTGGTAGCTCTGGCACAAAATCAGTTAATTTTATTGACGGCAATGGACCTTGCGCAATACCAAGCAGTTTACGCGCCGCTGGATTAGCTTCGATGACTTGGTGAATTTCATCCAGAATTAGAACGCCATCTGGCAAACGATCCATCAGCATATGAGCGCGGCTATCGCTTTCACGATAGCTGGTATCAACAAGTTTTACCAATAAGTCCGGGTTGAACGAGCCGTCACGAATACACAGCCGGATTTGTTGTTCTAATTGCGGATGCATGTACTAATTCCTCAAGATTTAGCATGAACATGCTCCCAAAGGGCTTGCTATAGAGTTAAGAAAATTAGCGTAATTAAGGCTCGGAACTTAACCAGTTTAACCAACCTTTTTGTCAAACATACCCCAAACTCCATCAGCACCATGCCATTCACCCTTGGTTGCGCCCTTGGAGTATTCGGTAGCCCTTGCTTCAAAGAAATTAGCGTGTTCAACCCCGTTCAATATCTCGGTTAGCCACGGAAGTGGGTGTTCAGATACGCCATATATCTTTGGTAATTCAAGTTGATCCAAACGCCAATCAGCAATATAGCGGATATATTGTTTGATGTCGTGCGGCTCCATGCCTTCGACCCCGCCCATCTCAAAAGCCAGGTCAATAAACTGATCCTCAAGACCAACTACAGTTTTACAGCAATCAATAATATCATCGGCAACCGCTTTGGTCACACAACCAGTTTCACGGGCAAATTCGTGGTACATTTTAATCATGCCCTCACAATGCAAGCTTTCGTCACGCACCGACCATGAAACAATCTGACCCATGCCTTTCATCTTGTTAAAGCGTGGAAAATTCATCAGCATCGCAAAGCTAGCAAACAATTGCAGGCCTTCGGTAAAGCCGCCAAACATCGCCAAAGATCGAGCAATATCCTCATGAGTATCGGTGCCAAACTCGGCCATATAGTTATGCTTGGCCGCCATGCTCTCATATTTCATGAACGCGCTAAATTCGCTGTCGGGCATGCCAATAGTTTCAAGCAATAACGCATAAGCGGCAATATGAACGGTTTCCATATTTGAAAACGCCGCCATCATCATTTTCACCTCTGTTGGTTTGAAAATGCGGCAATAATGCTCCATGTAATTGTTGTTTACCTCAATATCACCTTGAGTAAAAAAGCGGAAAATCTGGGTTAGTAAATTTCGTTCATTATTGGATAGTTTTCCTGCCCAATCCTTGCAATCCTCGCCCAGTGGAACTTCTTCGGGCAACCAATGCACCTGTTGCTGTTTTTGCCAAAAGTCATAAGCCCACGGATAACGAAACGGCTTATAGCCTATGTTTGGGGTTAACAGGCCGGGCAGTGTGCTGGAAACTGTCATTGGGTTCTTTCAAGATCGAATCAAACAATTAGACGAATAACCTATATGATGTGCCAAAACAGCCACCGACCACAAGTGCTTGTGGTGGAATTTATTGTGGAGAACTAAGTTTCTGCCAAATACGGCTGATTGCAATGGAATATATTATGGAAAATATTTCTGCCTAAAATAGAAAATGGGACAATCTGCCGCAATATCATCACTGGCAAGCTCAGCAAATATCAGCAATGCTTACGAGGCATTTGGTTTTTGCAAAATGTTGCAAGAACATAAAATATGTGACCGTTAGGGTAGCAATATGCCAGATAATCCGTCTTATATTCCCACTCTGCCGCTTCTACTGACGGCACTGGCCAGGCCGTTACCTTTGCCCATATTGGCACCAATAATGAACCGAATCGCGGGACAAAGTGTTCATCGCCACCAAGCCTTATTCGCCAGACTAGGCGAACACAGTTCAAAAGGATTTCAGATCGATCCTGTTGACTTGCCATTCGTTTTTTTTCTGCAACCGGTTACAAATGCACCTAGTTTCAAAATGTATCGCCGTGGCAAGTGTCCACAATGGGATGGACGCATTGCCGGCCCGCTAGCAGCATTGCTTGGGATGATTCACGGTGCATATGATGGCGATGCACTGTTTTTCTCCAGAGATATTACATTAGAAGGTGATACCGCAGCCATATTGGCTTTACGCAATGCGATTGATAATTGTGAATTGGATCTTTTTGAAGAGTTCATGGCCTCGTTCGGCTCAATCGGCAACTTGGCTTTGCCGCGTATGCAGCCAATTGTTGATGCCATGCAAAAGCGCCTTGGCGTTGCACTGCGCCGGGTTGAGGTTGGGTTGTGAACCAGCTGGAGCTGGTATGCCCGGCGGGAACCCCTGCGTCATTGCGTGCGGCTGTAATGGCAGGTGCGGATACAATATATTGCGGTTATGCAGACGAAACAAATGCACGCAATTTCCCGGGGCTAAACTTTTCACGCCATGAAATGGTCGAAGCGATCACATATGCGCATGAAAAAGGTGCAAAAGTTTTAATTGCGATCAACACCTTTGCCCAAGCAGGTAACGAAGTTTTATGGCACCAAGCCATATCTGATGCCCAAATGGCCGGGGCTGATGCGGTAATTCTGGCCGATCCGGGATTATTGGCCTATTGCGCCGAACATTATAGCGATTTACGTCGCCATTTATCGGTACAAGCAGCGGCTGCCAACCCAGATATAATTAATTTCTATGCAGAAGAATTTGGTGTCAAACGAGTAGTTCTACCGCGTGTGCTAAACATAGCCGAAATTGCTGCTATTAATAGCGAAATAGATACGGAAACCGAGGTTTTTGTCTTTGGCGGACTATGCGTAATGGAAGAAGGGCGCTGTTCGCTTTCCTCATATGCAACCGGGCAATCGCCAAACATGAACGGAGTATGCTCACCAGCCAGCCACGTAACTTATCAGCAAAATGGCAATGAAACAGTCTCAAAGTTGGGTGTATTTACTATTGATAAGGCTATGCACGACGCACCAGCGCCCTACCCGACCCTTTGCAAAGGTTGCTTTAGTGCCGGAAATCGTACTGGGCCGGTTTTTGAAGATCCGACCAGCCTCGATGCCGCCAGCTTAATACCAGAACTTGCGCGCGCCGGGGTTACTGCCTTAAAAATTGAAGGCCGGCAACGCAGCCGCGCTTATGTAAGCGCTGTGGTCAAGAACTTTAAGCAAGCACTAAAAACATGTGCCGCAGGACAAGCAATTCCGCCAAATGCACTGGCAAACTTAAGTGAAGGACAAGAAAACACTCTAGGTGCATACCGAAAGACTTGGCGATAATGTGCAGACAGGTTGAGAAAAAAATGCAACTAACATTAGGGCCAATTCTGTTTCATTGGACAGCAGATATGTGGCGAGACTTCTATCTGCGGATTGCTGATGAAGCTCCAATCGACCGCGTGGTGCTAGGCGAAGTGGTATGCTCAAAACGATTGCCGTTTTATCAAGCATTGATCCCAGAAGTGGCCGAGCGCCTGCAAAGAGCTGGAAAGGAAGTTGTTCTGGCGTCTTTGGCTCTGGTAACCCTGCCTCGCGAACGAAAAATGTCAGCAAGCCTAATGCACTCTGGCTTTAAGATAGAGATCAATGACCTTACCATGCTAAATTATCTTGAGCCGGGGCAGAGTTTTAACGTCGGGCCATTAGTCAATGTCTATAATTTAGCAACATTAAATTGGCTTGGTGACAAAGGGGCCAAAGATATTTGTCTGCCTCCTGAACTTCCGATTACTGCCGTCCAAAAATTAGCAGCCCTAAGAAAAAAACAGAATATAAACATTGAGGTTTGGGCTTATGGACGCATACCTCTAGCAATTTCCGGGCGCTGCACCCATGCTCGTCTGACCTCTCGATCAAAGGATTCTTGTCAATTCGTCTGTGAAAAGGATCTTGATGGCTTAGCTGTTGAAACTCTGGATGCTCAACCATTTCTCGCAGTAAATGGTGTACAGACCCTATCTGAAAGCCGGGCGAATATGGCAGGAGATACATCTGCACTAAAAGCCACCGGCGCAAATAGACTGCGATTATCGCCGCACACAGAAGACATGATTTTTATAGCAAAAACTTTTCGTGCTGTTTGCGATCAGCAAATTACATCACAAGAAGCGTTGGCAAATTTTGCCGATCAGTGGCCAGATCGGCACTATTGTAACGGTTTTTTATTTGGAAAAACCGGGGCAGATTGGAGCCATGCAGCGCAGTGATAGCGCCAGAAAGGTGTCGCCTCGGGCGGTATTGTCCTCAAGTAGCGAAGCGGTAGGACAGGTAAACAACCCTCTTGGGTTGGCAAGGGCGACCGCCCGCCGCCCGGTCAGGGCGCACGTCGTAGGCCGTTGCGTAGCAACTGGCCGCGAGACATAACAAGAGTCCTCAAGCAGCGAAGCGGTAGGACAGGCAAAGAGTCCTCAAGTAGCGAAGCGGTAGGACAGGCAAAGAGTCCTCAAGCAGCGGAGCGTTAGGACAGGTAAAGAGTCCTCAAGCAGCGAAGCGTTAGGGCAGGTAAAGAGTCCTCAAGCAGCGAAGCGTTAGGACAAAGAGAGAGTCCTCAAGCAGCGAAGCGATAGAACATCAAAAGACTCCGCCTGTCGGAGGCGGCACGAAGTGCTTCGCCGCGCAGAAAATTGACCGGTCCCCGGACACCGATCCGGGGCCCAGCCTTAAGGCTCTTGCCTTGGCCAACTATGGTGCTGGATCCCGGCTCATCGGGCCGGGAACGAAGTTAAGTCGGGTTGCGAGCAACTAACCCAAAACCCCGTTCGGCTGTGTGGCTGTGCGAAGCGCATTGCCGCGAGACATAACCTGTCCTCAAGCAGCAAAGCGTTAGGACGAATATTATACGCTAGAAACTAGGTGCGACTGCGCTTAAAATAACGCAGTGGTAGCGCCAGAAAAGTTTTGCCTCGGCGATCGTTCGCCGCCCTACCGGAGGCGTGAGTGTAACGAACTGCCGCGAGGTCAAACAAATACTCTCAAGGGTCACTGACCCTTAAAGACCCTACCCTTGAACAC